>Ga0080013_1002524_pt1 | contig 21399 bp, 9 predicted proteins | sample ETNvirenome_6_85_FD_69236 | JGI IMG/M metagenome (GOLD analysis project Ga0080013, IMG submission 69236) | Marine viral communities from the Pacific Ocean - ETNP_6_85 (SPADES assembly) (version 2) | ecosystem: Environmental > Aquatic > Marine > Oceanic | place: Pacific Ocean | collected 2013-06-19 | reverse complement strand
GTGAGCGGGAAGCATTCTTATACAGAGATTCCAGACGCAGGGCTGACGCAAATAGCGACGGCACCTGCGTTTGATGCCGTTGTATCTACGTCTGCAAGCACAGTACGCAAGATTCGACGTGTGTTTGGTTACTTCACATTGGTGACCACTGCGAGTGACGCTGCGGTTATTAATTGCTTGGTCGAAACATCTGCGGCGTCGGGGTCGTATAATACGGTTGTGATAGCGCAAATCCCAAACAATATTGCGGGTACGTTTAAGGTTCCCTATCAATTTGAGGTTGTTGCTGGTCTTCGCTACAAGTTTACGAAGGGCGGTGCTTCCGGTGTTACAGAGACCATCAGCGCCTATTCATATACGGAGTGGTAGATGGCGACACCAACCGGCCAAACGAGTAAACAGTTTATCGTTCCTCCAGGTGAGGCGCAGAGACAGTATGCGCCAAATGCACTGGCCACCAAGGTTGAAAACTTCGTAATTACACCTGAAGGGACGCTGAGATCAGTTGTTGGTCCTTGTTTGTATGAACCCACCACATACAGCGGGGGAAAGGAATACAGCACCCCGGCTTCTGAGTTGGGCCGAGCACACGGTATCTTTCAGGCAAGCTTGGTGGGAGGTATCGCGGACACACTGATAATTCGTGCGGGTACAGCGTTGTATCGTCATGAAGGGTGGCAACGATCTTGGGTCTCAATAGAAACTGGTTTATCCTCAGAGCACTTACCTAAGTACCCTGATCAGTTCGTTGTTTTGGCTGACAAAATCATCTGGACGAATGGTACTGATCAAGCGCGAGTCATTTCCCATGATGGGATGGTTGTGCCCTTGGGGTTTGCAGAGGTTCCTGGCGCACCCTCTGTGTTTGGACCAGACTCCCCCAATGGTGCGGAAAGAAGCGAGCAATACCCCAATATGATGGGCTACGCTTGGCCAGGTCGTATTGGAACAGCCGGTGATACACTGGATGGTGACGCTGGGCCTGTGCTGATGGGAGGGTGGTATTACCACGTTCAGTACCAAGACATCCACGGGAACCTGTCAGCCACATCAGCAATGAGCAATGTGGTAACTGTTGATACGATGAACGCAGCGGCTGATAACACTGGTTATATCTCAGACTTAACACGCCAATTTTTGGTGTCTACAACAGGGACTCCACCTGAACATGCGGTTGCAGTGTGGTTGTATCGAACGCCTGATATACTGCATGACGTTCCAGAGCCTCGTTTTTTGGCGCGAGTACCTGGAAGCAGTGCCTTTTCGTTCTCAGATGAGAAATCGGATGGGGAGCTTGGTGCCCCCTCACCACCAACAGTGGCAGTTCCTGTGTTTCGGGTGATGTGTACGCACCAGGGACGGTTGGTAGTCGCAAACTTTGCTAACAATCCGGGGTTGCTCCGCCGCTCAAGACCTGGGTTACCCGGTACTTTTAACGCAAATGATTGGGTCATCCCCGACAGCGGCGGCGCAGAAATCACAGGCGCTGCATCACATGATGGTGCCTTACTTGTTTTTACGGCATCCAGCGTCTATTCACTTGAGGATTTTGGGTTGCCCCGACCGTTAGCGCAGGGAATTGGTTGTATCGCACCAGGTTCTATTAAAGCATTACCTGATGGACGTTTGATATGGTTGGGTCGAGATGGTTTCTATGCCATGCACCGTGGCGTTATCTCATTGGTAAGTGGCCTGATTCACAGTACGATACGCAGGCTGAACCGCGCACGGTTGTCAGCAGCAGTGGCTGTTGTTGATCCGGTGAGGCAGGAATATCGTTGTGCTGTTGCAGAGGCGGGTAAAGCAGCAAATACACTGCTTCTCTGCTTCAACGGCAGTAGTTGGCGTAGGCAACGCTTGGGTCTTAAGATTGCGGGGATGTGCCGTACTGATGATTGGCGACAACTCTTGTTGGGCATTGCGCACTACAAAACGGCAGCGGCAGACTTTGCGCCGTTAAGCGAAACCAAACGTACAATCGATGACAACGACGCAACAGATGTATTTGTGTTTGATCATGAGACATCTGCATTTGATGTCCCTGATCGCAACGCAAAATATCAATCTGCGTGGATGTACGGAGATGAGATTGGGCTGACTCCTTTGCATGTACGGTCGATGTATATTGGTTTGTTGGATGCATACAACGATGATTTTGAGATATCGTTTTACCGTAACGGCTCATGGAAAGAGGTGGTTACCATGACGGATATACGGGCGGTCGGACCCGACGATGGTAGCAATGTCGTGATTGATATTGCTGGATCAGCGGTGATTGGAACCTCGAAAGTGCATGACCCGCGACTGTTTTGGCGGCAAGTACCTGTGGGTATTGAGAATGCATACTCATGGGCGTTTAGAATAAAAGCCAGTTATCCCATACGGTTACATATTGCTGCGTTTGCTTTTGATATCAGCACGGCAACTTTGGGCAACGTGCGAGGACGCATTCCACAGAGGGCTGATATATGAGCTACATTTTTCCGAAGAGACTTTTACGTGAGAAGGATATCCTCGATTCTGATGAGTTGAATGCTGACTTCATCCCAGCAGCAGAACTTTATTCAGGCAAGTTAAATGCCCATAATGCATTGTGGAAGCAAAGCACCGTGTCTGATCCGGTAACACCTGCTGCCAATGCGCTCTTTGAGTATGTGTATGAACGCAATGTGGCCAACCCTGGAATGGGATCAGCTTCATCGGGTGCCGTATCGTTTAAAGAGCCAAGCCACCTAAATTCGACAAACGAAGTAGCAGTTCCCAACACGGTAACATGGGATGCGATGGAGACGGTAACCATCACAACTGGCGTTTCGTCTCTGTGGATTACCGGGTTCGCGCAGTATTTTTGGACTTGGTGGGGTAGTGAGGCCACCGGTGTTGGGGGTGCCCTTGACAATAATTATAGTTCGCATTCTTTCGGCATGAAGAGCGGTCTTTGGTCCGGTAGCACAACATACGCGGCGAGCGGTAACTCATGTGGGGTACAGTTTGCAATTCGAGTAGATGGTCAAGTGCTCGAATGGACAATCACAGGAAAGCACAATCCATTTGAAACTACGGTTGTACCCTACCGACCCAAAAACGCTATATCAGCACTCGCTGCTGGAACGTTAAAGGGGGCCACTTATGTCAAAAGGACTACAGCGTGTGGACCCGAAATGTATCCGGTGCGGTTGGGGTCTGTGTTTCCTGTTCAAGCTGGAACGCACACAATTGAAGTTGTAGCTCGTCGCGTCCCGCGTACATCAGAGGGATTCATAAACGCAAGAGATCATGTTTATACCTTTAATCGACAGTTGTTTGTTTTGGATATGCCCAGCTTCCCAGCAACTGTCGCGTCTGTATCAACAGTGCAGCCTGACGCGTTTGAGACAGAGGACACTGTATCAACAGCCTCGCTTGGTACGGATGCCGTTGATGTAGTGAGAGATGCGTTAAATGATGTGCAGCCAGGTGCTTTTGCTCGTGGTGCATTTATGCGTGACCATTTTGCCAGCCCTGTTGGATTCGCTGACCAAAACAAAATTACTACGGGAAAAACTGCGTACAACCTTTATCCTGGTTTTTCAGATGACACGGTGGTGACATCAAGGCATTCTCAGGAGGGATGGTATCTGCTCGACAATTCGGCGGGGGGCAACGAATTGTCAGTTGATACAAGTTCATGGAACACCGAAGATTCAACTGTGGTTGTGGTTACTGCAAACATTTCAGTGACCAAGCTGATGTTAGCTATGCAAAACCCATACAGCGCAACTCACCACGGGAACTACTACCGCGATGTTGTTGCCTTATTTCAGCTTGGTTATTATCGGTCGGATACATCTTCATGGGTAATGATGCAGCGTTCCCAAGCTGCCGTAAGCCATCAGCAATGGTGGTCCATGAACAAACCAAAATGGGCAGATGCTGACTACGCTGATGGGCTTCTTGAGGAAAACGCCAATGAGCCTGATCGGTTCGATGTTGCGCTGATGGCTGTACTTGACGGTTCAACCGACCCCGCCGCTATTGCAAACATTACAAAGATTGCTGTGTTTGGTAGCTGTTTGCAGATGGGAAGTGATGTATCTCAAGCAAATAATGATGTGTACTATACATACTCTAGGGGTAGCATTCAGGTTTTTCAACTGAAGAAGTAGGTAACCATGACAATCGTAAAGGACTTTGACTACACGACTGGTGTTAAACTGGATGTTGATGGTCACAATGACAACGTTTACAGCACGTCGGTTGATCACGGTATTATGTCCACCGCAAACGGTCGGATAGGTGCGTCAGGGTTACCGACTGGATTTGAGTGCGAGAAAGAACACGTGTGGCCTGGTGAAGTCTTCCGAGGTCATCAAGATTTCCAGTACGAAACCGCGCACTATTTCAGCGATGTTGCATCAGAGTCAGCGACGGAACTGTACATCCCTGTCGCAGGATGCGCTTTGCGCGTCTACATGCCCTATGACGTGACGTTTGCTTTGTGGCAATGGTCGTTTCATTTCTCTTGCGGTCTTCCGCAGATCGATCAACCTTGGAATGGAGACGCTTCGGATCGAGTTGAGCCTATCATCCGAATCAAAGCATCATATGATGGCACTGAATTGGAGCACACACGGCGGCAAGCACCACTTACAGCGTATATTTTGAATTCTTCCGGCACCTCTTTTGAAACAAAACAATACGAAAACTATCTGTCTCGGCCCTACGATATGGCACATATGGTCACTTCGGTGTCCGCAGGTTGGCACGAGATTCAATTGAATGTCTACATAGAAAACTTTACTGATGAATTCGACTTTGTGACTGTGTTGCCTGGACCTACCACAAGCACGTCAATAGCTCATGATGTGTTTTCGCGGGCATCTTTCGGCATTCGAAATGCCAGAGTTCTTACCGTACTTTAGCGTCACACGATATACTTACGAGGGAGGTAATAATGGATCCGATTACCATAGGGCTAATTAGTGCCGCTGCGATTGGAGGAGCTTCAAAGGCTGGTGGGGGTCAAGTAATAGGCGCTCTCGCAGGGTCAAAAAGCGATGCCGGTAAGGCGTATAAAAAGCAGATAGGTAAAGACATTACCGCTTTGGATAAGGGCCACTTCGGCATGACTGCTGTTCAGAAGCAGGAAGCGATGAAGTCTGCTGTACGCGCAGCGCAAGGAGCAACTGCTGAGCAAACCGCAAGTCTACAGGCGCAACGAGCATCGATGGGCGGTATTCAATCTGGGCAGATGGCAAGTCAACTGGCGGGGGTGGGGACGGGAGTCTCAACAGGTGCAGCGTTGGCATCCGCAGATATCGAAAAGGCTTCGCAAGCGTTGGCAGCGCAGCAGCATGAAGCAGCATTGGCGCGGGTTCGCGCACATCGGGATAAGGTTCAAGAAGACTGGGCTGCTGGAGCACGAGCTGTCGGAGGGGCACTTGAAGAGGGTGGACAAGCTGGATTAGATATATACGGAGACAAGCTGTCTGCGGGCATGGGTGCTGCTGGTAGCTCTGGTGGAAGGGAATAATCAATGACCAAAAGCGCATATGAAATAGTCGCAGAGATAAATGGGTGGGGCGCTGCGGCAGAGACCAGTGAGCAGTCCCTCACTGCGGATGAACACGACAGCTTTCAGAAGCTAGCTAGCGTATTGGAAGACTACGAAACAGGGCACAACAAGGAAAGAAGTCGCCTCACCATTGCGCGGATGAACGCCGCGATCAAGCTGCATGATAACTTGACAGGCACCATGGCAGATCTGTTTGAGTCGGTTGCCGATACCGAAGCAAATCAGCTTGATAATGTCACAAGAATGAGAACGACGCTGTGGAACACTAACACTGCGCTGGAAAGGTCACGTAATCCGCGATCAGAGTTCATTGCATCCTCAACGCTGAAGGCGTTGACCCAGCCTTATGACAAAAGAGCGCCTGGTCGAGTCACTGCGCTGTACGCGTTGACTGAGGCATATACGTCAGAGCAAGCAGGTGCGTTGGATAGAATACCTGCGATGCAGCTACACTCCATCCTTAATACAATAGCAAAGAAGCAGGAAGGTCTATTCGTATTTGACCCTGAGACACAGGAGGTTTCACTTGATGCGCAGTTGAGAAGGCAAATTGGTACCTCGACGCCTGGGCTATTGATGCAAATAGAGAATGTTCTCGAAAATGCCAATGCGGGATACGCGGGCTATCAACACGCAAAAACCAACCTTGCGCAGGGTTGGTCAGATGCTGAGGCGCTGGCTGCACAGATTGACGCAACGACCGATACAGATGATCGAATGCGGTTGGCAAACGAGTTGCATCTTCAGATTGAGGCACTCGTTGCTGGCGAGAAAGAAGGTATGGGCCTTATTGATAAGGTCACGGCAGAGACTACTCTTAAGAATGTCCACGATAAAAGCGAAGAGTACAAACTACAGTATGAGAACTATAAGTACCTAAGCGAAAAGATGCGCGGTGGGGTCAGCAAATCTGATCAACGGGTAAAAGCCCTTGCCAACCCATACTTTCGCCAGTGGGCACAACAGAACGGATTCAGTATTGGGTTTTCTAATGTAGAGGAAAATACCTATACAGCGGGAAGGGATGATAACCGCGCATTTTTGGCCTATGGTCGGCAACTAAAAAGACCCAACATGTACGGCATCTTAAGCAGCCCAGGCATGTTGACGGGGGAGTTTGTCAGCTACAAGTTGAAGCCCAGCGAAGAGACGCTTGCGCAGTATCAACAGAAAAACGGTAAATACGCATATCGAGTTGATACAGGAGAGGCACTCACCTCTAAGCAGGTTCAACGGTTAAACGCTCAGCGCGACCCGCGATATCTTCAAATTACTAGTGCTGAAGGGGTAACTGCGCTCTATGACAAGAAGGCGAAGAAGGTCTACGGATGGCGAGCGACAGACGAAGAGTCGGGGCTGTATGGTTGGGTGGAGCTACCCCGAGGAGATCTAGTGAGTGCTGGTGTATTCTTAGAGGACCCTCCGGGTACCTTAGACGAGAAATACGCGGAAACGGCTATACCTGCAATCGTGACAACCGAAACGGGTAAACGTAGGTTTATGGATTCTGTTGATGTACTTAAGCCCCTTGAGTCTGAGACTGATCCGACAGCAGAGAGTAGCCAAAAAGAAGCCGATGAGATGATAGACGGTATACCGATCATAGAAGAGCGTGATGACGTACCGGGTGCAATCACCAAACGCGGTAAAATGGTGAAACAGCACGCATCGAAGTTGGCCAATCCCGAAAACCACGGCGGCTATGTCGAGATTCTTAATGAGAATGGTGTCATAGAAAAAGTGAAATTCGATCAGATTGTCGATGGTCAGGTCGTTATAGAGCATACACGCTCCGATGTTAATGTATTCAATGTTCGAAATGCAATCGTTGGTCGTGCTGCGTATCGGCGTGGAGTACCTCCCGAAGTTGATATCGAAGATGAAGATCTTGAAGGTGACCGCTATTCGGTGGGTGGAATCAACTATGTTGGTCATGCACAAGCAGTACCAGGTCGTCAACGCAAAGGCGTCTGGGATGCCATTTTGGGCTGGGTTTCAAAAGACTCTATGCGTGGCGCGGAAGCAGAAGCCGTTGCGGCTGGGGAAGATGCCGTAGATTACGAAGCCCGAGACGCTGCGAGGGTGGCAGCAGAAGAAGCTGAGGCCGCTGAAGAAGCTGCCGCCGCACAAGCAGGTGCAGAGGCTCAGGCTGGAGACGTTCAGATATTGGGTGATGATTTCAAAGCTGACCTTGAAGATGATCCCTTTGACTATCGACGCACTGCTGTCGTACAGGATGATGGAACCATTGAGTGGAACTACGAACACAGCAAGAAGGGTGCTGATGAATGGGTCTCGACCACAGGCGGCTTAGACAAACTTAAAACTTGGTTCTCGAATCAGTATGAAGCACCTCCTGAGAAGAGGGACCGAGAAGAGCAGATAACGACAGAATTTGAAAAGCAGGCTGCTGCACAAGAGGCAAGAGAAGCAAGAGAAGCAAAAGAGCTTGAAGAGTTCGAGTTCGGTGAAGATACAGGGCTTGCTGCCGAAGAAGCAGCACGCAAAGCTAAGGGAGAAGAAACACTGGAGCGTGCGTTTGCGAGCGTAGACGCCAAAAGTGCAAAAGCCAAAGAAGAACGCGCAGAAGCCGAGAGAGTCGCGGCTGAGAATCGGGCAAAGTTTGGAGATGCCGGTGAGTGGGCAGGTGAAGCACCTACCGAGGATGCTGTAGAACAGGCGAAGACTACTGCGGAAATGGCGGAAGAGAGGGCTACAAGTGCTGAAGATGTTCACTGGGAAACCGTACCAACATCTGACCAAGAGGAAGCAACAGACGCTGTGCAAGAGCCTGCGGAGCAGTCTGGTGGAATGTCGCAAACGACTGTGCCTGGGAGAGGGCAGCGTGGCAAGCAGTTGATTCAGCAGATGCGTGATATCGCGAAGAGGCGGGAAGAGCGGGGAGAAGAAGTTTCAGGTCCGATGGCGCGATTGCAACAATTGGAGCAGTTACGGAAGGAGAGAAAATCCGGTAGGTCGGCTGCAAAAGCCGCGCGTTCTAAAGAGGAACAAAAAGAAAGACCGGTTCGTGCAGCGCGTAAAACACGGAGAGCCGTAAAGCAGATGCACAGAGCCTATGCCGAAGATTTCCCCATACCCGGTGAAGAAGGAAAAACTGCCCGCGACATTATCAAGGAAGGGCGTCCGCAACAGCAGATGGTGAACCGGTCGGCGCGGGTGCAGAGAGAAATGATTGTGGCTGCGAAGGAACGACGGAAAGAGAGAAAAGAGGAAGAGAAGCGAAAGCGTAAGGAAGAAAGAGACCAAGCTATCGCTCAACGACAGTAGAGGGTAATCCAATGGCGGATCAACAAAGTGCGTTCAATCGAGAACTTCAGCGTTATTTGGCGCGGGGTGCTGTAGAAGCGCAAAGTGCAGCCGCTACAAATCAGTATGCTATGGAGAGAGCTGCCCAGCGTGCGGCTGAAGAAGCAGCCAAAAAAGCCGCTGCCGAGGCCGAAGAAGAAGCGTCAGGGGATGAAGGTTTTTCGTTAGCCGATCTTGCGGCGGCACGGCAAGACCCAGAAAATGTCAAAAAGCGTATCGAGGAAAAGTACGGTGAGGGTTCTGCCGTTGCGACAACGAAGAAAGGTATCCATGGGACAGAGTACACCTCATACATCTCTCCAGCATCGCGTAAAGCACGGCAAGAGGCAGCTAAGCAGCAGTATACTCCTGAACAGCTCGCAGAGATGGAGTCGTTGGGTGAGTCTCCCACAGCGATGTCGCGTAGATCGGTTGTAGCTCGTGCAAAAGAAAGACGTGCGCAACAGAAAGCAGCACCCACACCAGCGGCGGTTACACCACCTGCACAGGCTGATACATCATCGTTCGCGTTCAAACCTGGTACAGGTGTGGGTATGACAGAAACCTCTACGTATACGGGGCAAAAATAATTATGGATCCTTTCCTTCAAGCAGCACATCAGCGTAAATCAGCAGACACTGGTACACCAAAATCAAAACCAAAACCAAAACCTGATACCGGTGCGTATACGCTTAAGCATGAACAGGAGGAGGAGAAAAAGCGACAAGATCTTGAGAATGTACAGAAGTTGAAACAACAAAGAGATGCTGCAAAAGCTGCGCCACCTAAATTTGAAGCAGCAAAGAAAAGAAGCGGAGAAGTGGCTACGCTTCAAGGCGAAGTTTCCGAAACTCAACAAGCGTTGACCAAAGCGAAAGAGGAAGGATCCGGGGTTCGATACGCGCAGATGCGATATGACGATGCAAAGGATAAGCTCGCTAAAAAGACATCACGTGACCCGCTTCAAGAGTATGGTGTGGAACCAGAGCCGCCATTTGGGTCAGACCACCCAGCCGCGATTCTTGCTCGCCGATACGGCGCAGCAGCAATACCAGCAGGCTTGGGTGTCATTGCTAATTTGGTGGAACAGGCGTCACTGAAGGGTGCTCCTGTGGTGGAAAAGAAGGGTGCGGAGTTGGGTGTTCCTTTCCTCGAAGAAGGTTATTTAGGGAGAGGAGGCCAAGGTTTTTCGAGGCAATACGCAGGTGAACCGCGTCCATACCCCACCTCATCAGCCTTTGCTCCAGGGCTACCCGAAGGGCTTACAGTAGAGCAACATGCCGCTGCTTTAGAGAGAGTATCGGAGGCGCAAGAGAAGGCGCATCAAGATGTAGCTATGCAAAAGAGGTTAAAAGACCAGCTTGAAAAAGAAGCTAAATATATTGCGCCCGATCCAACCCACCCCGGTAGGTCGTATAGTATAGGGAATATTGCATCAGGATGGACACCATCAGGAGCCGCAGAGATAGCTGCTGCAAGGAGAGAGCTTCGAAAAGTAGAGGCAGAGTTAAAGCGTAAGGAGGACTACTTGGAGCAATTGAATCGGATCAAACAAGAGACACTTCAAGGATCCCACAAAACACCAAAAGCAGAAGGGTAGCAATCGATGGCCAATGGTGTAGAAGCAGGAAAGCAAGAATACACAAAGATGCGCCTAGACCAAGGTGACAGTCAGGCTGACATCGATGAGTCGCTTCAGAGACTTGGGGATGAACCCTTTCGCACATGGGATGAACCAGCCGAAGTAAAAGCTCCTGAGCCGATTGAACCCATAGACGTTGAGCCTTTTGCGCCGATAGGGAAACCACCAGAGCTACCCAAGCCCGCTGGCGTTGAAGCTCCGGGTCCCCCTGATATTCAAGTAGAGAAATTCCTCGCAGATCTATCCAGTGCCTACAAAGAGCAGATAGAGCGCCCAGATGTTGTAATGCAGCCTGGTATCACTGCACCACGATCTATTGAAGAGGTGGTGATTTTCCACAGCAAGGACTTGGGGTTGAAGCCCAACGAGTTCAAGATGGCGGCGAAGGCGCGTGGAGTTGACCTTGACTGGATGATCAAGGAAGTTGGTCGTAGGGGGAAGGACCCCACCGAGGTCATCGAAGACGCAAAGAAACGCGGTGTTGCTGAGTTTGCGGGTCCCAAAGCCCGTGAATTGTCTAAGCAGCAGTCGAAGATTGATGCCGAAGCGCGGAAATACTACGAAGATAAAAACTTACCTGTTCCCAGTTTCCTGCGGGATATCCGAGACGTTCAGTACGAATGGTCGGAAAATAGACCGTGGTGGGATACCGACCCAGAAGAAGCCGAAGAAGTAATCAAAGGAGACGAGAAGGGATTAGACGGTAAAACTGCTCATGAGAAGTGGGAGCGGTTGATAGAGCACGATGAGGACATAGCGCCGTTATTCGATATGCACGGCACTAAATTAGTTTCAGGTAAATCGTTTGTTGATGGCTACGTAGAAAAGAAGCTTGCGAAGATGGCAAATTTTCGTCGCGAGGATTCACCCCATTTTGATGCTGCGGGTAACCCTACTGACAAATATAGGAAGCAACTAGAAGAGCAAGCTCTCTATACGATGGCTTTGGGGAAGACTGTAGGTGCGTTCATGGGCGCATCCTTTGTGCCTTGGGAAACGCTGCACGAGAAAGAACCATCGTTCAAGCAAGCGTTGATGCCCACCATCGAAGTTATTGGAATCAATGCCAACAATGAAGTAGTTCTTCGTCAACAGAGCGGACTGACATATACGTTTGAGATGGCTGATATTCTCCAGTCGGTACTTGTCGGTACGGCAGAAGATATCTATCGCGGCGAGTTCAACACCTTCGGAGAGTCGGCTGTAAAGGGTGTAGCTGAGCGTAAGGATGCGTTTACTGCTGCTTGGGAAGCAACCGAAGACTCAGACTTCCTAACGAAAGCAGCGGTACGGGGTACAGGGTTCGCCATTACGTTGGCTTTCCCTGACATGCTTGTAGGTGTAGGTGGCGTTGGTAAGCTGGTAGGGAAGGGTGTGAAGATCAGAAACGCGCAGAAAGTGGCTACTACGTTGGGCCAGCTTGTTGAGGCGCGTACCGCAAAGAATTGGAGCGAGGCAGCGCGGATAGAGAAACAACTAAGCGAGATAAGTGATGGTCGCGTTGTCGAAGAACTGAACCGCATCGATGCCATGATTGCACGCAATCTCTCTACGCATAACCAAGATATGGCGAATGTGAAGCTTGCGAAAACGCTACCTGGTGACGCAAGTGTCTCCGGGTACAACCTCCACCCTACATGGAGAAGGGACCACTTAAAGAGCGGCAAAGCTGCAATGGCTAGCCACGAAGAGCTTTATGGAACCGGTGAACATCTTCGGCGTATCGAAGCGTTGCGAAGCCGAGTCAAAGCCGGTGAGTTTGTTGATGTACCCAAGCTGGGACGTATGCTTGGGGCTTTGGAGCCTACGCGAATAAAGGTACTCAAGAACATTACGAAGTTGAGCGAGGATGTCGGAGGTGAAGTTGAGTTTCTAATCGAAACCGCTCTCACCGGTACAAACAAAAAGGCTCTTATCAACGGGCCAACAGCATGGGCTGATCGACTCAAGAGAGTCATCGATGAAGAGCTACTACCGGTAACAGATGAAGCCATCAAAGCGGCCACCGATGCGACTGTGAAGAAGAATCTCAAAGCACAGCAAGCAGCTCAAAAAGCAGTATACGCCTACGTAGATGACGTGGCGGGGTCTGCGATGGATGCGAGGTTTACGGCAGATGCCAGGGCTACACTTGCCAAGCTTGAGCGTGCGCAAGAAGCAGTCATGTATAACAACGAGTCGCGGGCAGCGGCTGCATTGTTACTGCGAGAACGGTTGTATGCGGGTCTTCCTGGGCCTTTCAAGAAGGCACCAGAGCTTCGCGTTAAAAAGACAATTGAGACTGCGTGGGAAGTCCCCGAGCTATCGGGCAACGCGGAGAAGTTTGCCGCTATGGTTCAAAGAGCGGCCAAGAATATTAGCTCAACAGAAGCGAATCTTCTCGGTGGTCTCATGGATGCGAGGTCGCGTTCATGGGCAAAGGCGAACAACCTGGACCCATCGGATTGGCCAGAGTGGAGCATAAAGGTTGAAAAGGGCGAGGACGTAGCCGAGCTACTGCGCCGAGCAGATGAGACAACCGACATCGAGTTCCAACGCGCCATGGCTGGTAAGAGTCCACTCTTCTACAGCAAAATGGAGCGGGTCGTAGAGGGGTTGCCGCAAGATGTTTACTTTGCGCAACCCGCTTCGCGCCAAGTGCAACCCGCGTCTATCGGAAATCCGATTAGATACAAGAAGACAGATAGGGCTGTAAAGCAGGGTGAAGCCAAGGTCGGTGACGCTGTTATCGATCCCGCAACTGGCGAACCAAGGCGACATCCCAACCGTCCTGAGCGCATAACAGAGATACCAGAACGCACGCTCAAAGAGACCGTGCTTGATACTATCCGAAGCGGAAAGGGTGTAAAAGAGGAAGAGATCAAGTGGACGTATCTTGAGGAATTCCTCGATGATGCAATGGCACACGGCAAGACGAGCATCACCCGCGACGAGATCCTGACACACCTTAAGAGAAACCGCGTTGAGATTGAAATAGCGCAGGCTGGTGGTCTACCCCTTGATATTATAAAAGCAAAAGAGGCAGTAGATACCCACTGGGGAGTCGTTCGAGACGCGATCAAGGATGGTGGGGAACTACGTCGTGCTGTTGATGCTGTCGCCCCCGGTGTCTATGATCAGTTTTTAGCTAACGAAGTAAGCCTACACCTCCTCATGGGGTCGAGGCATCCTATAGAGGTGTTCGCAGGACGAGTACAAAAAATGCTGTCGGGGGCTGTGTGGAAGCTGCTGGACGACGTGGGAGCTTTGCCCGCCAAAGTCGGTGACCATATGCAGGCTCTTGAGAACCATGCGCAGGCTCTTGACGTAGCCCAATGGCCTATGCATCATCCCAAGTTGGGGTGGGTGGGATTTGATAAGGTAATCCCTTTTCAACCGGTTGGGCGGTCGCGTGCTGCCCGTAATTTTGGTAATCCCTACAACATGCAAGCAGGTGAAAACCATCCGCACGCCGTTCTCAAGGCGTTGCGGGATGAACTCACTTTTGATACATGGGACCATAGGAACTTCGGCCCAGATCCAACGAGTACGATTGATGATCTCATAAGGTTGTTTGAGGTTGTAGGTGGTCGTTTAGTACATGAGGCTTTGGGCCCTGCACGGTTTTGGGATTCCACCATACGCCGCCGACCTCCGGGTATGCCAGAGTCGTGGGATGAGTGGCAAACTGCGAGGAAGAAACTTGCTGATATTGAAGAAGCGGCTGGTTTAGAAGCGCCCAAGTACGGGTTTGCCACAGCCCCAGGTGGTGACAACTACCGCGAAATAAAGATCAAATATACGGCCCCTCCTGCCGAGACACTCGATCTCTCTGAACCAACTGAGCGATATCTGCAACAACCATTTCATCTACGTGTTGAGCTTGAAGGTCAATCCGATACCTCTCTCTGGGAAGCAGCGAAAAGAGAGGTTGAGGCTGAGCTTGGTATTGTTTTTGGTAAACCTACAGTAGACCCTGACACAGGTGTTGAAATCACTATTGATTTTAATGAGTGGGCTGATGCGTATGTAGAAGGTGAACGAAAGGCAAAGAGTCACTTCGGTGATGATGTAATTGCCCATGGTCGAGTCACAACTCGCGTCATTCGTGACGCAGACACAGGAGAAGCCAAAAGAGTTCTCTTTGTCGAAGAGATTCAATCTGACCCACACCAAAAAGCGAAAGGAAACTACGCCCCGCGTATGCCCGCAGCAGAGCGCATGGCTTACGCCCAACACGCGGATCGGCTCGATAGCCTGCGTATGCAACGCACCCGAGTTATCGGCTATCTAGACAGTCCAGCAGTCAAACGGGTGCACGAGTCACAGATCCGGGGTGAGATATATCACCTTTGGAAGCTTGAAGAGGAGATGGATGCAATCCTCAAGAAATACCCTTCAATGGGCACAAAAAACCTCACCCTACCCCCCATCTCCGCCAACCGGTACAACATTCGTCACCACCGATTTGACAGTCGCGTGCCCGAGCTACCGTTTCAGAGTACGCAGGCATGGACCTCTCTTGTCATCAAGCGCATCATGCAGTCGGCGGTAGACGAGGGGTACGACGGTGTAGCGTTTACTCGCGGCGATATCATCACACCAAAAGTCACTCTGAGTAGTGAACTTACTGATTGGACGATAGGTAATCGCGAGTATTTCTTAGAGGTTGCGGGTAGGGAGCGGGCAAAAAACTTAGCGAGGATATGGGACGGAAACGTAGAGTATTACGGAAAAACTCTACCATCGGTGGCGAAGAAACACGCAAAAGTCAAAGAGCTAAAGAAGGGTATCGTCCAGTTACCCCGAGAAAAGGTAACTGAAGACACGGTAGACCTCGCCGAGATTCAATTGGGGCTGCAATTGATGTCAGAGTCGTCGCTGAACGCTATTGATGCTTCTAAAAAGGGAAAAGAGGTTCTGGAGCTTGAAGTACCTTGGATTGAGCTAACCCCCGAAGTGAAACGCAAAGTGGGCGGGCCGCAGGTGATGTTCCAGCGTGGCGAACCCCCCGAGGTAAAAAAAGGTGTTCCTGCTTTCTACAGCAAGATGGCGCAGGTTGCGGAGACGATGCCGAAGAAGATGGGGGTGAACGCAGTCGAGCAGTTTCTACGGAATCGTGGAGTCAAGGCAGCGGAGATTAGAGCAGCCGACATCGAGGAGTTCCTCGAAGACGCAGCGGCACAAGGGAAAAAGTCAGTCACTCGCGATGAAGTGATGACGCATATCAAGAAGAACCGTATCGTTGTCGGTGAGTACCATAAGAAAGAGGGGCGCTCCATCTTCGCAGATCGTAAACTAGAGAATCTCCTTCGGGAGCAAAAAAATTCTCTAGATGCAGCAACGACTGACATACCTGATGTTGTAGAGGGTGTGCTTGATGACCTTGATGTGAGGTATCTCGGTGACAGTTGGTCCGAAGGTGATATTTCCGACCATCTGTGGGAGACACTCCGTACCGGTATGGACCCTGGAGGCAACCTTTGGCTTGATAAAATCTTCGACTATGACGAAACGCCGCTAGGGTCCATACCTGGAGACCCCACACAGCTTTGGAACCCGGTACGTACATTGATACGCGATTTTCATATTGAGGTAGCCAGAAACGCCTCTGGTGCGCGAGCTGCCTTGTCCTTCGGTGGTCTGGGTCAGGGTCACGATAGAGGTTTAATGCAGAACTTTCTCGAAAGTTTTCCCGACGACTTAGATAACGAAGCCCTCAGAAAGTTGGTGCGCGACATAATAGATCTACGAAGGCGAACCAATGACCCCTTAATACACAAGATATTCGACGCCGATAGTCAGTTCAGATACTTCGATGATCTTGAGAAAGGTGCATTACCAGTAGTAGAAGCCATAGAGAAGAGTTCTCCTTGGCAGGAATGGTTGCGACACAGAGACGTATCAGAACAGACTATTCGTTCGCTAAAGGACGAAATACAAGCTGCGAAGGAATCCGCCATGGCAGGTGGTGAGAACTATCGCGAAATAGTGCTTACACTTCCAGAACATACGTCCCCCAAAGGACACCCAATGTTTGAGGGGAGTCACGTCAATGTAGAAAACGCATTGGTCCATGTTCGAACTACAGATCGTACAGACAAAGCAGGCCGAAAGATTCTCTACGTAGAAGAGATTCAATCGGATTGGCATCAGCGGGGCCGCAAGCATGGTTATTGGGGTCCTAAAGTAACGAGTCGCGGGCAATCGCATGGAATGGTACCTGACGCACCCTTCAAGGACACCAAAACATGGACGAGCCTTGCTATTAAACGCATCATGCAGATAGCGGTTGATGAAGGCTACTACGATGCTGTCGCATTTACCAAAGGTGAAACAGCGCACAAAGTTGTAGCTATGCCTCTGAAGAGCGCAAAAGAATATTACGATAAAATCGTACTCAGTGTGGTCAAGAAGCACACAAAAGCACCAATAGGCAAAACCAATTTTGGGGATACTGCTTTCCTTGGAGATGTTGAAGCACACCTCGTCGAGTTGACACTCGACGTGAAGAAGCGTTTCCGTAAACCACAGGTGATGTTCCAACCGGGTGAAAAGGGTGCTGTTAAAGCCGCTATCGACATTACAGACGCAGACAACAAAGTCATGTACGCCTTTGAGAAAGCGGATGTAAGCTCCATCATTCACGAGATGGGCCATCTGTTCCGCCGCGAACTCGCCGATGCGGACATGGGTACGGTTTCTTCTTGGCTGAAGGCACAGCACGGCATCAAAGTTGGGTTTGATGGATCCAGGTTCACGGGTACCGACGAGGTAATCGAGCAAGCTGAAGAGATGTTCGCTCGTGCGTTCGAGCAGTATGTCACTGAGGGAAGAGCGCCATCAGCGCAGTTGGGTCGTATCTTCGAGCAACTGAAAGAGTTCATGCTCGATGTCTACAAGGTCGTCACCGGCAGCGAGATAGACGTAAAGATCACCCCAGAGATGCGAAAGCTTTTCGGTAACATGCTGGTTGAAGGTGATGAACCCGATGCGCTTAGACGCGTCAACTCGTTCATCATCGATGAGATCCTTGGGCCGAAGTCAGGTACAGCGACAGGTGTGTTTAGTGCGTTGGCAGAGAAATCGCGGCACGCAGGGCACGCCAGAGTAACATCAGAGGCATTGCAGAAGCAGTACGACGAACAAGGGTTTATCACTCTACCAGGTGAAGTGGCGGGTAAGACGAAGTGGTCGGAGACAGATCTTCGTACACTTCAAGACGAGGTATCGGCACAGAAGATTGCTGCTGCGGGGATGGAACAACCCGATATCGCACTGCGTTCCGCAGCCGATTCGGTCAAAGAGCTTTCCGTATCCGAGCGCATCGACAACCTGGTTGCAGGGTGGAGCGGTCCTGCTGGGGTTATAGGACGCGTAGCAAAAGCGATGACGCTGGGTGGTGACGCAGACAATGTGCTTCGCGAACTCAATCCAGGTGTGCGTAAAGCCATCAAAGCCGGTGTCCGCAAAGTAGAGCAAGCTGTTGGTGATTCAGCAACCATTCTGGGTGAAGACGACATAGTCCAGAAGGTCGCCTATCTCAGCGGAGCCAAGGTTACGTTTTCGCAGGGAAGGCAAACCTACTCAAGCGGTTGGGACGCAACAACAGCAGTCGCTGATTTGCTCCACCGCTCAATAGATGCGTTGGGAGGTAGCCATATTGACACCCTTCATTCCCTTGCTGAATACATTGAAACTACAGTGAGGAAGGGTGGGAAGAAGATGAGCAGGGCTGTTGCAGAGATACCTGCTGAAGAATCCATTGATATATTCGGGGGAATCAAAAATCCACGAGCAGCGGTCGATGCATTAAAGCAAAGCCTCTTGGGCGGTAGTCGGGGAGAAGACAGCTTCCTTAAAGCATTGGCAGAAGCATTGGAGCTGCATAAGGCAGAACCCGCCGAAGCGATTCGAACCGTTGAAGTCCTCTCCTACTTTGCGGGATACACTGTGCGCGAAGGCAAGCACTTTGTTGGGGATTCAGCTCAGCGAACGCGAATGTTGTTGGATGAGGTTGATGAACTGTGGGGTAGCGCCAAGGCGAACCGCGTTTTCCTCCTTGTCGCAGGGCATGGACATGCAGATGCTGCCCGCAAAACATGGACCAAATTGGGTCTTGCGGTTGATGCTGCCACACAAAAGGCATTCATCAAGTGGACCAACGGGGAGAATATCCCTGCGGATATGCTTCCACGAGTTCAGGATGTCCTGAAACGGTACGGGATCAACCCAGCCTTTGTAGAAGAAGCGGTATTGGATACACCCCACTATCTACCGAAGCAGGCGCGTAAGTTGATGGGAGATGCTCTTGCCCGTGCTTCAGACATACGTACCAATCCACGATACAGGGATATGCTTACCCAGTCCGAGCAGGAGATTCGCACCTTTATCTTCGGCTCGCTGCTGCGGTACGTAAAGAAACGGATGACACGGGGCGCGTTCATTACGAGACCCCGCTACTTCTTGATGAACACCTTCGACCATTTCAACCAAATGGCGATGATAACTGGATTCAGGCCAGCGGCTGCATCTACCTCAAGGATGATTCTCCAGAACATACTCGCTATCCCTGGATTTGCGCAGATTGCTCGAACTCTTGAAGGAGCACGCATCGTTGAAAAGAATTCGCTTGAGCAACTTCGACGGACGCTACAAGGTCACGGTGATTCTGTCAGTCAGTTCTTAAGCGGAGCCAAGTACAACATCAGCGTCAACCCCGTACTCGAAGGAGCCGAAGGTAGCGTTCGTGTTGGGGATAGGCTCTACTCATATCGGCAACTTCGCGATATCGCTGTTGAAGAGGGTATCTTTGCTTCGTTCGATACTTCACAGCTCCGTAAAGCTATTGACAGTGCAACCCCAATGTCGAAGCGAGATAAGACCCTTTGGGCACGCGCTGAGGGGGGTATTGTCGGTGCGCAGAAGCTCGTAGAGGATGTAGCGGAATCATGGGCAGAGCGAGAGCGATTGGGTGCAATGATTACGCTTACCGAGATGGGCGTAGACCCTCGTGTCGCAGCGAGGATGACGATTGATGCGCTTTATGACTACGCCGGTAGTATGTCGAAGATGGACCGTGCATGGTGGGTCAGTCTCATCATGCCATTCTGGGCATTCCAAAAGAACGCGAACCGTCAGATTCTCAACAACATGTTCACCCCAGCAACTGCTTATCGTATGGGTGTGCTGCGGCGACTGGAGGAGACTGGACCCGAGGCGTTAACCCAGGTGCTCTTCGACTTCGTCGCTGATCCGTATGGGGTTGATGTTGAGAACTTGGACCCAGCCGCAGCCGATAACTATTGGGCGATACGGACACTGGTAGAAAATCACCATGGTGGTGCCAGTAAAGTACCCGAGGATACAAAGTTAGCGATTCGAATGCTTTTCGCCGAAAACAACATGAAAGTTATGGATGGTAGATACTATTCGTTGGACGCTGCTCTAGCCAAAGTAGCGAGTGAGAAAGCATTAGATACAGGTACGGTTACGGCACCTACACCCAGTATGGGGGCGGTGCCCACCTATCGACGTGGTCGATCCATAATTGGGCTTACACCACGTATGAACAAGTCAGTTCGCGATTACTTAAACGCAGCACAAGTAATGCACGGGGACGATTATGTCTGGACGGGAGTGCTGCTCCCCGAATCCACAATCCATGCCGGTATGCGCCATCTTACAGGTATGGCATCGTTCATGATCGCAACAGGGGCACTTTTGGGTCAAACCGTTGCAGCAGAAATAGACCCGCTTCATCCCTACGCAGAAGCGAAAGCGTCACCCCGTGAGACACTACGCACGATTGCTGAGCCTGAAAGAAATCCAGTAACGGCGCAGGCTTTGGACCTTTGGCTCTCCGACCCCGAGTCTGTTCAGCCCGTTCGCATATCCAGGTTCTTGGCACCTTTGGTTGATTCAATCCCAGGATTCAACGTACTAAAGTATGAAGGAGTGGATGATCCTTCGTGGGAGCGTGTGCAGAAGGAGGTAAAAGGCGTAGCCGCAGAGGAAGCTGGGGTATCTGTTGCCCGCTACTACATCGAACCTGGGATAATGTCATTCCTTTTCGAGAACGAGCCGTTAGGCGAATTCAACCGACTTCTCAAAGATTTCGAGAGGTCACCGCTTGATCGGGCTACAGAGAGAGACCTTCTCATTTTGGCGCGTGGGTTCTTGGGTCTTGAGGTTGCTGAGATTAGCGTGGCGCGAACCACGCAATTTGAAGATGTTCGCCAGAAGACTACTACCGCTCGACCAAAATGATAGACTATCCGTAGGAGACTTTCCCCATGTCAGGACCATACACAAGAGTTGGCTTCAGCTACAACCATCAAGCCGATATCACGGCAACTGCGCAGATATTTGCCTGCACAGCAGATTCAACCAATGCCTCTGAATCAGCTAACTTCCCCTACAACTGTAATGTGCAGTCAGTAGAGGTCAGCATCGATACCATCGCGAGTAGTGCTGCTACCATCAACATGTACCTTGCGCGAGATGCAGCAGGCGACATCCCGTTGACACCGGGTCAAACATCAGGAGCAACGCAGACCATTCAGGTGGGGGCGACAACAGCCACAGATGGTGGTGTTGTCTTTCTTGTTGATGCCGATGTAAACTTCCACACGAATCACAGCGTAGCCGATACAATCTATGTGGTTCTCAAAACAGACACCGGTACTTGCACTGTTAATACCCGAGTCAACTGGAGGATGTGATGAGTGGTGTATGGGATGACAATACCTTCGTAGGCACACTCACTGCTGATGACCTAGAGATCGACTCCGGCACGCTAAGCATTGATGCCAGCAACAACCGAGTTGGTATCGGTACGATCACCCCCGACTGTACGCTCCACGTCGCTGGGGCAGCAGCGTTCTCTGGACCAAGCGAAACATTTGTAACGTTTAGC
>Ga0080013_1002236_pt2 | contig 21402 bp, 16 predicted proteins | sample ETNvirenome_6_85_FD_69236 | JGI IMG/M metagenome (GOLD analysis project Ga0080013, IMG submission 69236) | Marine viral communities from the Pacific Ocean - ETNP_6_85 (SPADES assembly) (version 2) | ecosystem: Environmental > Aquatic > Marine > Oceanic | place: Pacific Ocean | collected 2013-06-19 | reverse complement strand
GGCTTTTTTCTCGCCCTCACGTATAAATGTCAAAACCTCATCGTCGCACTCTATTACTTCCTCTGCTGCGTCAAGAGAGGCTCCCTGTCTAATTGGCGGCATATCTCTAATTACATTCTCATCAAATTTTTCACCGGCCATTTGTAGAACTTCTATTAAATCTTCTTTTATGTTTTCTGTTCTTCCTATATAATCTACGTATGGAAAAACGCCCACAGATGATTTTAGATAATTAATATAAAGCCTTGTTGCAAACGATACTCCTTTTTCATAAACAAATTCTTTGAAACTTATCTTTTTATCATTAGTTTCTTTGTAGTCATCAAAATCAACAAGTTCTGGATACACTTTTGAAATGTAGAAACTCTTCAAAATATCCAATGGCTTTCTAACAAAAGAAAATAAGTATTTCTTCTCTAGAGAATCTTTCAGTTCTTTTTTTATATCCCGAACCTTAGCGTGAGCTGTTTTTCCCCAGTGGTCTATACCACTAATTGCTATCTCAGAACTATCTTTTTCAATACCCATTGACGCCTCGATGGCCCTTCTGATCCATGTGCCACCAGTCTTTGGGATGTGTATAAAAACACTTTTGGGCAATATTAAAGCCATCCTTAGTCCTCTATAGCTAGTGCGTTCCTGACCGTTATCTGTGGATCGGTGTCTACAAAGGGCGTTGGATCAAAATCAACTGACCTTATTTCTTCCACGGTGCTTGCCGCGTTGATCTGATCCTCAAGAGTTAAAACAGAACTAACAACCATTTTAACCCATGTCAACATTTGATTTATATAGTTAGTCCTATTGGTTAATCCAAGATTCCTCGCTTCCTCTGCTAATGCTATAAATAGCTCACGTCTAAAAGAAGGATATATTTCATCAATGAAATTTGCCGATGCTTTTGAGATTCTTGCTTTTCTAATTTCTCTACTTGGTTCTAAGAGATAAGTATCTAAGTCTGCCATATAGGTCACCAAGGCAGCGTCTAAGGCTTCCTGTGTAACACTTTCAACATGCAGCGTGTCAATTCCATCATAGCTACCCGAACCAGACTCCGCTCCAGATAACTGAACAATAGTGTCTAATCTATGGTCTGAGCTAATTGTTATTTGTGCCATTATCTAATTTCCTCCACTACTAAGAATGGGTCCCAAGCAGTTCTATCGCTTGAGTCTTCATGCTTATTGTATATGTCGGCGTTTTCGCCATTCCAATGTACAATTTTTATCTGAAGATAGTCATCTACCTCTAAATCAAAGGATGAGTCGAGCCATCCATAAACGTATTGGTTTGTGGTTGGCGGCACATATGTAGAGCCGCCATGTATAAAACTACCATTTTTGTATAGATATATACTCATCCTATCGGCAGCATCGAATGTGTTGTTCATTGCAATTTGGAATTTAACATTATACTTTCCGTCTCTATTAATAGTAATTTTTCTTGTACCACCAGTGATAGTAGTTCCGCAACCAACTGCATAATCAAGGTTATCAAAGGTAATTTGAGTTTCAGTACCGGTTGCTATGTTGCCAGAATCGCCCTCCATTGTAATTTTTGCAGTATGGGCAGCAACCTTTTCTTGAACAATGTGCCATTCAAATCGACCATCTGTCGTGCCCTCAGCACAAGTACATGAAATCGTGTCATACTGAGCGAACAGAATATTGGTTCCCTTATCCGCAGCGGCGTTATCGCCATCAATATAACCTCCAGCGGGAGCACTGCCAGTATCATCATAAGGCTGAATAGTAACGGTGCCGGTCCCACTATCAATTTTCTTAAACGAATAAGTTCTTCCAGCGAGACCGATAGCCGGATCTGGCAGATTAATTGTTCTGCTAGTGCCTCCGGTCTCGCAAAGATAATATGCCGCAACACCAGAAACTGCATATTGTTTGTTAGCCCCAGTCCAGTTTAAGTCTCCTTGACCCGCGCTATCAGTGATGGTAACAGGCTTGAAGCTTAAGTTGCCGCTTACGGCAAGCGTGCTTGTGGGAGTGCTTGTTCCTACACCCAGCCGATCATTAGACGCATCCCAATAAAGATTACCTGAGTCCGCAGTTATCGTCTCAGCGTCAGACCAAATAGCAATGCCACCAGCGGCGGGGCCAGAATCTGTGCGCTTAGCCGCCGATATATCTGAAAGAACTTGTGAAGCACTGCGGCCTTCAATTGCCGTGCCAGCAACCCTAAGAAAATCGTCATCTGCGACATCAGCTGTAAACTTAGGAACATTAGTGTTGGATATACCGGTATCGAGAACGGCTGCTGTGCCGAGACCAAGATTTGTTCTAGCACTAGCCGCAGAAGTGGCTCCAGTGCCACCATCACCCACAGCAAGCGTTCCAGTCATACTACTAGCACCAAGGTCCACCGCTAGCTCATTAGACTCTATGACTAAGCCGCCATTGGATTTAAGATCTGTGCTAAACTCTGTGCCAGATAAATCTAGACCGTCTCCAGCAGTATAAGTGGTATTCGTGTCGGTAGCCGCTATCGTTACGGTATCACTAGCGGCAGTTGTAGTAATAGTAACATTAGAGCCAGCAGCCAATGTTAAGGTGTCTGTTGCAGAATCTGCCACAACATCATCTTGTCCTGATACAGATATGGTTTTAAAGATATTGTTATTACTATTTAACAGGGTCGAGATGCTGGTTAAGCCGGTGCCCCCATCGGCGGCAGCCAGTGTCCCAGTTATAGAACTAGCGCCCAAATCCAACGCCATTTCAGTAGACTCGATTACAATACCACCGTTTGCCTTAAGATCAACTGAAAATTCAGTACTACTTAAGTCTAATCCGTCACCAGCGGTGTACGTAGTATTGGTGTCAGTAGCAGCAATTGTGATAGAACCATTGCCATTTGTGATTGTTACGTTAGAACCTTGAGTCAACGTAGCTACCGCTGGGCCATCAGTGCCACCAATTAACAATTCGCCATTTGCATCCATGACAGCGGCAGAAACTGTGTCTGTGCCAGTATCTTGCGTTATTAGAACAGCCTTATCGGCAAGAGATGATGCTCCAGTTCCTCCGTTGGCTACTGGAAGGGTTCCGGTAACTTGGTCTGTTAAACCTAAAGAACCACCAATGCTATCAAGGTCAAAGTTTCCTTGATTAACCGTTAGTGTTACATCCCCACCAATAATCGTATCGGCACCGGCTGTTACGGTTAATAAATTACTTGCTGATGTAATATCATCAAGCGAAGTCGCCCCCGTACCACCATCACCCACAGAAAGCGTTCCAGTGATACTACTAGCACCAAGATCTACCGCTATCTCAGTAGACTCTATAACTAAGCCGCCATTAGCTTTCAGGTCTGTACTAAATTCTGTTCCAGACAAATCTAAGCCGTCTCCGGCTGTGTATGTTGTGTTGGTGTCAGTTGCTGCAATGGAAATTGTTCCAGTACCATTGGTAATGGTTACATTAGAGCCAGCCGTTAACGTAGCTTTAGCCAAAGTATTGCCAGTGGTGTTACCAATTAGTAATTGACCGTTTGTATAGCTGGTTTGACCCGTCCCTCCGTTGGCTACTGGCAGCGTTCCACTAACCTCACTGCCTAAAGCGATAGTGCCATTTGCAGCAGCAGTTATTCTACCTTGAGCGTCTACAGTAATATCCGCTGCGGTATATGATCCAGCAGTAACAGCAGTATGTGCTAGTTTGTCAGCAGTGACTGCATCATCTTCTATCATCGCTGTTTCAATCGCATCTGCTTGTATAGTAGATGTGCCAGTTACATTGCCCGCACCAGTAAAGCTGGCAGATGTCCACGCAACATCCCCGGTCATTGCGATTGTTCTTCCTGTTGCTAACGCCGTAGCGGTATCAGCATTACCAGTTACGTCGCCGGTCAATGGCCCAGCAAAAGCATCGGAAGTTACAGTACCATCAAAATAAGCATCTTTAAATTCATTGTCTGATTTTCCTAGATCAATAATGTTGTCAGAGCCGGGATATAAAGCACCATCTTCAAGTATTAACTGCTTTTCATTTGCTGCATAAAAGTTAATCTTATCAGCATCTTCAAAGTCAATCTTTGTCTCGTCATCTTCACCGATTTTGATATCAGTAGCAAAGAGTGACGTGATTACAGTCTGTGCTGCTTCTACGTTTAGTGTAACAGTACCGGAAGTGCCTCCTCCGCTAAGACCATTACCAGCCGTTACGCCTTCAATATCTCCACCACCACCACTAACTGTGGACCAATATGTTTGAACACCATCCGTAGTTAATACTTGACCATTAGTCCCAATACCCGAAGGCAGTGGAAGTGCGTAGCTTGAACTTACAACATCAGGAGTTTTCAGTGTGATAGAGTGAGATAGGTCTGCGTCCTTCATGACTACACCAGAAGCACCCACCTGAACGCCGCTCGCTTGTATCCAAGCATCATGCCCAAAAACATCCAGAGTGCGGCTAGGCGTTGCTGTGCCAATACCTACCTTATCAGTGTCACCATCGACAAAAATCATATTTTCATTATTTTGTGACTCAACTCGGAAATCGCAATCATTGCCAATCTCATTGACTACAATAGTCTCAACTGTTCCTTCGGTTACCGTAAATAAGTCCTTACCACCGGCTATAAGACGTATTTGGTCATTGTTAAAGTCGATATAGGTATCGGCATCACCCTTATGTGTAACACGTTGAGCTACATATATATAATCTGAAACATCTAAAGCTCCGGTTACAGTTAAAGTAGAGCCATCAAAAGTTAAATTAGATTCTACAGTGGCCTCGTCTGAATCTTTATACGTAGCAACGCCATTTGCAGTAGAGCCGTCCCACGATATTCCACCGCCACCACCACTAACTGTAGACCAGTATGTTTGAATACCATCCGTAGTTAATACTTGGCCATTAGTCCCAATGCCAGAAGGCAATGGGAGCGTATAGCTCGTACTTACAACATCGGGACTCTTAATTGTTATAGCGTGGGATAAGTCTGCATCCCGCATAACTATATTACCATCTACTGTAATGGATGCACCAGCCCCACTGGCCACAATCTCATTAACATTTAAAACGCCAGATGCAGTCATGCTTGACACAACGGCACCCGCCGAAGTTTGCCACGATGTCAGAGCGTCGGACTGTGAGGCATGTCCCTGAACTAATAACACCTTGTCTGTAGCAGCTTTAGGATAAACCTGCAAGGTAGCGGCGTCGGTCGAGAGGGTTACATCTGCCATACCAACGGCCAAGTGCTTGGCAGCCATATCGCCCTTGATGAGAGTACCATTGGACGACTCTAAATCGTTAGCAATAAACAGCATATCATCATCGCTGGTAAGGGCGTATCCAGCCTTTTTACCAATAGCAATATTTCTTACGCCATCTGTTATGGAATAAAGGGACATCAGACCAATCGCCGTATTGCTACTTCTTGTGGCACCCGTTGCACCATACATAGACTGGTAGCCAAGAGATATATTATAACCGCCGCCAGCAACATATTGAGACTGATATCCGAGCGCCACATTGTAGCCAGAAGTGGTGCCGGTCTTCATGGATTCGTATCCAATAGCGGTATTGAATACATCGCCATCGGTAGATGCTCCCAGAGTATTGCGACCAATAGCGATGTGTCCATGTCCCGTGTTTTCTGAGCTAAAGCTGTTGTCACCTATTGCAATATTGTAGTATCCGGTTGTCAGGCCACTTGCTGCGGAGGGTCCAATGGCTATGTTTTTATCTCCCAAAACACCAGCTCCACCCGTTATGGATTCTAACGACTGATAGCCAATAGCGATGTTGTCTGCCGCATCATTAGAAAGAGTACCGTGCGTGGGAGCAGAGCCCGGATTGTTGTTTATAAGAAGGGTTCTTGTTAAGTTTGTGCCACCATAATAAACATCAGCCAGACCATTAAGCTGCATACCTGAAGCATAATTAGCAATACCAGAAACGGCAACTATGTCACTCTCGTTCTCAATTGCCTGCCCAGAAGCATAGACCGCAACACCCGAAGCATAGCCAAGGGACTGAGCTTGGCCAGAACCATACACAGCGACACCAGAAACATACTCTAGCTGGGCGGTAGTTACATCGCCACCCCCTCCAGTAGCAGCCTCCCACGCAGGAACATTACCATCCATAGTAAGTACATGACTATCTGTACCCTTTGGCAGCCTAATAAACTTACTACCGTCATGGTATAAAAGATCACCCTCGGCATTCGACCCAAAGTGAATGTTTGATGTGTTGCCAGAAGCATAATTTGCAACACCCGACGCTACATTCAGGGATGTGGCCTGTCCAGAGGCATAATTAGCAACGGATGTCGTCGCAGTAATGTTTGTCGTGTTCGTTGAAATGTTTGAGGCGTTCGTAGCTGTTAAGCCGGAAGCGTAATTAAGAGAAGTAGCCTGACCGGAGGCGTAATTTGCGACCGCCGTAGTGCTTGTAATGTTTGTCGTGTTGGTTGAAATATTGGAAGCATTTGTCGCCGTTAAGCCAGAGGCGTAATTAAGAGACGTAGCTTGTCCAGAGGCATAATTAGCAACGGATGTCGTACTGGTAATATTTGTAGTGTTCGTCGAGATATTTGAGGCGTTCGTGGCCGTTAAACCAGAAGCGTAATTAAGGGACGTGGCCTGACCTGAAGCATAAGCCGCAACACCCGAGGCATAACCCAAAGACTGGGCTTGTCCCGAACCATACACGGCAACACCAGAAACATACTCTAGTTGAGCGGTCGTCACGTCACCGCCGCCACCAGCAGTGGTTTGTGTGGTTCCATCAGCAAACCTGAGAGTTGTCATCCTTGCTGTTCCATCAACATCAAGAAGATAATCAGGGCTATCTGTACCAATACCTACTCTGTCATTTTCAGCATCTGTAAAAAAGAGATCATTATCGTTTTTACCCATAACCCGAAAGTCAACATCATTACCGCCGTCATTGATTACAACTTTATCATTACTGGCTTCTTCTAATGTTATAAAGGTTCTACCACCAGCTACAAATTTTAGCTCATCGGTTTTAAGTTTTATGTAAGTATTTGTATCCCCATTATGATAAATATATTCATCCACATACATATTGCCAAAAGTAGGATTGCCGCCAGTAACAACACCCGAAGTATAATTCGCAACACCTGAAACATAATTAAGAGAGGTGGCTTGCCCGGAAGCGTAGTTAGCAACGGCTGTTGTGGCAGTGATATTCGTCGCGTTCGTAGCCGTTAAACCAGAAGCATAGTTAAGAGAGGCGGCCTGTCCCGAAGCATATACTGCAATACCAGAAACATAAGTAAGATCCGCTGTAGAAACAGTAGAAGAAACTGCTCCACCATTAAAATATAAGTCACCACCAACATTATAAAGCGTATTGGCGGTAGTAATGGGTGTGGCAGAAGCAAGCTCTAATCCCTGACCACTCGCAAAAAGCGCATTGGCCGTAATCACACCAGAATTACTAATGCTCGCAACTGGAGCATCAGCAGATGTGACCCATTGTGTCAGATCGGCAGACTGAGAAGCAGCCCCCTTGACAACCAATCCCTTGTCTGACGCATCTGCTATACCTATATATAGAGTGTCTGAAAGCGAAACATCAGCCGCACCAATGGCTAACCTTTTGCTCTGCATATCTCCCTTGATGAGTGTTCTGTTAGAGGAGGGCGCACCATTTCCAATGAAAAGATAATCATCACTGGTATTACTCTTACCAGCAGAATTACCAATATAAATTGCGTCATCGCCTGTAGAGCTTTGCCCAGCTGACTTACCAATACCTATAGATCTTTCTGCGGCAGTGGATGATTTACCGGCGGTATGACCAATCCAAACAGAGCTTACACCACCAGCCCCATGGCCCGCCTGATAGCCAATACCAACCGCATAATCATCTGAATACGAGTGCATGGCCTGATTACCAATACCAACAGAATAGCTCCCAATGCCAGAACCCGCCTCAGAACCAATCGCCACAAAGCCAATTTCATATGCGTCATGTCCAGCCAAATAGCCAATGGCCGTGGTGTCTTGACGCATCCTTGACCCGGCCTGATAACCCACGGACACAGCGTTATAAACCAGAGTTGAGGAATTACTATCAGAGGGGCCAGACAGGTTACCTATGTGAACATTTTTAAAACCAGTTTTGTTGTTTGTCGCCGCCTCCGCGCCTACCACCACGTTAGAATGTCCTGACGTGTTACCACTAGCGGCTCCATATCCTATCAGGGTGTTACCAGCAGGTGTCCCAACACTGTCTCCAATAGACAGGCCCTTGGAGCTAACGTCAATATTAATAAGGCTAGAACTAGCGGGAGTACCAGAAAGCAGAACATCGGTTAACTCAACAAGCTTAGCTTCCTTAAATACGGTGCCATTTGTAAACAGAAGACCAGAGGCGCCTAGAACAAATTCGTCATTCTGATTAAGATAGGTGGCTTTTTCAGCAGGGTAGGTAAGAGAAACGACACCGCTTCCACCCAAGCTAATAGCGTTTCCGCCATTTGAACTAGCTAAGATTGTAGTGCGGGTCATATTATTGGAACCATAAGTACCAATGCCAACTTCCCACTTATCGTTTTCTTCTATGACGTAATAAGTAATATCGCCATTAGTCATAACCCCACTAAATGGCTGAAAACCGTTGAGGCTACCAGTAAAGGTAATACCCCCTACGCCCGTAGTAGAAGTGTTCTCTTTTACTCTATTGGCTACTATTAGTGCCATGGCTCATTGTCCTCTGGGTCTAGAATCAACACGAATGTTTAACTACGATGGGTCAGTAATATCAGGCGGCGTAGGTTTGGGCACCGCCTCCTTTTCTTTCCTAAGTTCGTATGCTACGGTGTTGTTCATAAGATAATCACGAGTCATTCTATTGGCAAATTGAAACGAGGTTTCTGGATTTGTTATATTTTCTGGATTTGTACTTGGGTCAACGGGCAGCTCTGGGTCAAAGTTTGGGTTTGGAATCTCTGCTTGATAGCCATAATTAGCACACATCGCTTCGATTACACGATTCACATCGCCATCAGCAATGCTCACACAAAATTCAGCCATAACTATCTCCTTGTGGTAAAATCGAGTATTTTGTTTATATTGAGAGAATGCTCCTGCCTAGTGTTAATTTTCAGCTCAAAATCATTTAATTTATTAATGTTGAGAGACAAATTATTTAATTTATTTATTTTTAAATCAAGACTAGATAACTTATTTATACGCAGAGGAAATGTCAACGTGGCGCTATTAAAATATATTATAGCCGTACCGCCACCGAATGATCCGGATGCAATCTCCGAATCTTCAGTAAAAGACGTTTCAGCAAAGGCGGCACCACTAAAAGACATATTCTTTCTCCCAGTAGTAGATACACAAAAACCCTTAATATAAAGAAAAAGGCCGCCCCAAAAAGGGCGACCTCTCTCAAAAGTACTGAACGAATAGCTCTCTAGAAGGAGCCAGCCAGTACTCTGCGGTTATCAAGAACACCAAAGCCAATTTCAGCCCAGCCATAATAACCCTGTCGTTGATGACGATGAAGACCTTCGTCCTCATAGATTTCAACTTCTTTTTTCACGGGCATGACAAAGCTGTCGTTTGCACCCTGATCTAAACCGATAACGAGTTCAACGTTATGGCTACCGGCTAATGAGCCGCCAAGATCACTGGTGAAGTAGGTCTGATACTCCTGATTATCGCCAAACTCAAAGACATCGTGCAGGTTCACGCCGAAGATACGGGTGAGTGCAGGACCATCATCACTGGACTGGTAAATTTCTCGTCGAGAAACTTCGTCCAACTGATCGACACCCCAGTTACGGATATCTTCAATGGCTTCAGGCGAACAGTAAAGGTCGGTCAGACGACCGGGGGCGGAAACGCTGTTGCCACCACCATTACGACGCATGACAGTCTTCATGAGACTGATCAAGCGCTTAGTAAACTGACCAGCGGCTGCGTCAGCATCGTAAACCAAGACGTTACGATCAACAGCTGCGGCCAACAATGTGTGCCATCCATCATCGTTAATCTTTTTGACAAACGAGGATTCAAGCACTTGCATGGCACGAGCAACTACGTTCCAGTTAGCCTCACGAGCATACTTCAGCAAGAAGTCAATCGAGCTGGAAATGCCGTAAGTATTAATCATAACGTAGTCACCTTCGACGTGTCGCTCAGGAATTCGGCCATTGCCGGGATTCGTGTAAGCAACGTGGTCCGTCTCGGTGCCGGGAGCCAAGAGATCCAATGGAAATTCGGGCGTAGCGCCGGGTTCCAAGGGCATGGCTTCATAAATTGAAGTTACGATATCGCCAAACAAAACACCTTTTCTAATCGGTGCTTCGAGAGCCTTGGCGATCTCTCGTTGGGCTGCAACAGCAACCATCTTATCAGAACTGCCCGATTGCTTGAGTAACTCAATAAATTCGGGTGTTGGTCTATTTTTCATGGACATGTTGTTGTCTCCTTTATTGGGTTATACGTTCGTGTTAGGAAGGTCGATGTACACTTTAGCGTATCCATCTTCATCAACGTCAGACAAGAAACGACCCACAATACGGTCATGTGAATCCAGATCGTCTGCGATAATATCCGAAGCCGCAATGTTGCCACTATGGGCTACATACGCCAAATCGCCACCATTGGGATCTGTTCCTTCCAGATTGTTAGTTACGACAAAACCCTTTTGGAGAAGGGTAACCTTACCGCCCTTTTGCACTTCATCCTTATGCTGATTAAGGTGCTGACGTGTCAAGTCGATGTTTACCATGTCATTCAACAACAGTCCAACCGGAAGCTGCCCAGATGCTGAAGCTGCATAGGTAACGAGCGCGGCGCCGTTATCCATTGACGCTCCCGAACCAGCGGTGCTTTGACAAACAACACCACCCCTAGTAGCCGCTTCGTTCATAAAGAACGAAATGTCAGTTTGTAATGTGCTTCTATCAGATTTAAGAGCCATTATGAAATCTCCTTTGTTAAAAAATACTTAGTTGTCTTCTTTTGGTGCGTACTGTAGAACGGAACCAAGCCATTCGCTAGCAACGGATCGCAGCGATTCAGCAGGATCTTCAGATCCAACTGCTTCTGCAATAGCTACTTCTTGCGACTCTTCAGCCGACTCAAGCACTTCTTCGCTAGCTTCGGCTACGTCTTGTTCCTCTTCAAGCTCAGCCTGAGCTGGCTCTTCTTGACACTCCTCTACGGGCTGTTCATCATTGCTAATGATAGCCTTTTTCTTCATGATGACCGCAACAATACGATCAAAAGTGTCCTCGTCAACTGCTTCGAACTCTTCTACAGTTGCAATAGCCTCTTCTGCATCAAAACCAGCTTCTTCAAGCTTGGCCTTGCGTTGCAGCATGGCTTCCTTCTTCTGCATAACGGCAATTGCCTCTTCCTGTTCTTTCAGCTTAGCATCTTTAGCTTCAAGAGCTTCAGCGTGTTGCTCTGCTGCTTCCACCAATGTTTGATTGGCTTCTAGCTGCTCTTTAATTTGATCGCTCTGCTCAGCAAGCGTAGATTCAAGCTCTTCGATTTTGCTAGCAAATTCAGCCTTTTGCTCATTGATTACCCTTTCTTTGAGGGCGTCATTGGATGCCTTAGCTTCAGCTAATTCAGCCTTCAGATCCGCGATCTGTTGTTCATGGTTGTCAGACATATTATTCTCCTTGATTGAAGATACTGTTAAAACTTGTGACTCTGTTTCATCGAAAAATTCACTTCCTTCCAATATTACACTACGGGGGTTTGCAGGCTTAGAAACCAAGCCTTTACCAGAGAACGATAAGTTTCTCAGTAACCTGCCAACGCTATAGTCTTGATATTTTCCACTCCCACCATACGATCTTAAGTGTTTAGTTAAAAACGCAGAAGCTTCGTTTCTGGGAATGACGCTCGTGGTTCCATCTTCTTTTGCTAAAGCGTAGTCAAAATCAGGGAACAAGCACTCCATTGAAACGAACCATTTGCCGTCTTCTATTTCCTCTACGATATTACTCATCCTTTGTCTCTGATCTGGATCACTCCACTCAGTATAAATAACGGCAGTGGTTAAAATATTGAACTGACCGGGCGAATTCTCGTTAACATCTTCTAGTTCGGCACCAGCAAAGTCAACAACCTTATTGCCAGTAATGTGACCAATGATGTCTTTTTCATTATGCATAAAGTTAAACGGTTTGTCTTCGGGAGTGTTTCTGGCGGCCCAAAGTTCCTGTGGATCAAACACATCATCATTTTTGTTCCATCCCGTACTAACCAATATGGATTTGAGATAATATAGATCCATCTGGTCTTCATTCTGGGCAACAGCTAAACCGTCTCGCTTAACATTATCAGCAAGCACTTTTTGTAAACTACTAAGCGACTCTTGCTTGGGACTGTAGGCTTCTGCCACAGCGCAACACGCAATTGTGTTGTTTTTTAATAGCGATTCAGTTAAACCGTCTTTAACTTCAGATTCGTATATTTTCATGTGATGCCTCCGTTGTCATAATACACAAAAATTTTAAATTTGATGATTTATTGGGCAAAATGAGCCATCTCGGCAAATGCGGACGCATTTATGTATCTCATTTCTGAAGTGTTGGGCCCCCTACTATTGGACAACTTAAAGGACTCAATCTTGGCTGAGGCAATAGAGTTAAATTCTGCTGAAGGCTTAGTATTCATATCTAAAAGCTGCTTGATGGCTTCCGCAGTCACCTCCATGAACGGCGTCATCCCCGTAAGAATACATAACTTTAGATGCTCTAACTGATCAACCTCTGACTTGTTGAGACTTCTAATATTTTTCTTGTTGAAGTGCGCCAAGGCTATAGGAGAAACCACATCTGATATCTTGGCTTGACAATCCATTGCCCAAAGAGTGGTAGTGGTAACATCTCCACCGCTTCTGGGCAGTACCCTCTTTTCTTTTCTCTTTTGTTTGTCTCTGGCCAATTTTGGACGACCCGGCACCTCTGATGGTTCATACTGATCCTGAACTTGATCTGATGGTGGTCTCAATGTTTCCTCCTCCTTAATCGCCACCGGAAGATCCATCTTTTCTAAATATTTTTCTGTATCTAGCACGTCTTTGGTGAGGGCTATCTTAGCCATGTCCTCTTTGTGGTGCGGGTTATGATAAGGGCTCGCTTTCTTGGGCATCGCGGTATCGTTGGCTCTATTTCTACCTTCTCTCCTAACTCTAACCTTTTCGATTCCCGGCATCTCTCTAAATCTTTCAAGTAAGGTTTCGTGTGAAATAATATCCCTGTCAGCCAAATTAATGAGTAGCTGTTTTTGCGCCGCCTCATCTGACAGTACAATAGAATCAAAATGAATCTCCGCTGGCAGCCTAAAGCCCATAGCCTTTCTGACAAGCTCTATTTCATGACGCCAGAACTGAGCAAGAATTTCTCGCCCATACTCTAATCTTTCAATCAGTGTCTTAAGAGAAACATAGTTATTGGTATAACCACCACCCGTACTGGCACCAGTTAAGGTGGGTGGTATTCCGAGACCAGCGTAAATACTGGTCAATACGGGTTGATATTTTTCAGATCCCAAGAACTTGAATACCTGAGATTGGCTTTCAGTAAACCTAAGCTCTGGCCCCCAGACTAAATCCATTGTGCCGCCACCAACATTACTAGCCAATATGTCTCGCAACTTATTGATTGCCGCTTTTGTTGGGATAATCTTATGATCGAGATCGCCAACCGTCCACAGTCTAACATTGGAAATCGCACCATCAAGAGCCGCTAAATCTGCTAACTTCATTTTTTCTAGCATGATGATATCATCAAGTATGGCATAGATCATGGGATTAGACCACATCAACCAATCGTCTTTTTTATAGTGATACAAGCTGACTTGATCGGGGTCTAGGGGCATCGTTCTGTCGCCATTGTGCAATCTTTTCTGTAGATCGTTTGGAAGTGTTTTAAATATCTGCTTATTGCTATCCGTGCTTTTTAATAGCGAGTCGTATGTGTATTTAGATATATTAAGAACATATTCCGGCTTGCCAACAAGTTGCGCACCATAGTCCCTAACGTCAACCGCCAATGGATTAAGAAAATCATACACCCAAGGTATTTCCCGGTTCTTTACCTTGAGATCCGCTATCTTGATATCCGCCCCAGCGGCCCTCTTCAGCTCTTTCTCTTTCTGCTTGTTGAGCTTCGCCGTTCGTCTTTTCACAACCACATTACCGCAACGATACAAATAGTTTAAAAATCTTTCTGACCTATCAACACCACCAATCTGAGTAAACCATTTTCTGTAGAATTTTTCAATTGTTCTGTTGGGATGTACCAACACCAAGCCTTGTGAGGCAAAGTCGCCCATTAGATCAATAACATTGCGAACAATACCAACTTTGTCGTATGCTTGCATACACTGCTTGATGGCTCTCTTTTGCTTCGAGGAGACAGATTCTCCCGGCCTAAAGTTATCATAGTCCTGCCGCAAAAAACTGGTGCGTACAGACCTATTGCTTTCGATGTCTATAAAACTAGACCTTCTGCCATAAGCAACGGCTTTTTGTATGCCGTCATAGGCCTCCAATGTGTCCGATGTCTGTGCGTAGGCCTGTTGTTTTTGAGAGTCACTTTCCCATGTTCTATATAGAGATGGATCAGACATTTATGTTATTCTCCAATCAATAGTATTGACGATAGTATCACTAATCATACTATACACAAATTAATAAACATCCTGTATCTTTTCCGAAAACCAGTTAGGGCCATGATACAGTTTATTATTGTTAAATTTTTCAGACGAATCGGATCTAGCAAATCCTCCAATTGCGCCATATTCAACCACACTCTTCTCTACGGCCAAAACCCTAGCAGACATATTCGCCATCAGTAATGAAGAGTAGCGATCTTTTCTCAATCTGCTCTTTCTACCGGTTCCCGTCTTTACTTCAGGGGTGTCCCATCTTTCTCGACCCGTCGATGTCTGCGTCATAACTATCATAGATAGCTCATCCTTAAGTTCTTCTATTTCCATAACGCAATCCTCAAGAGTATCATATTTTCTGCCAGAAGCCTTGTCGTGCTCCAAAGAAAGACCCAAGCTTGCAGAATCAAAAAATGGAAACAATAAAATTCTATCTTCAAAGTCTTTCCTTAGTCCGTGGTTGGCCTCGGCAAGCCAGTCCGCCCTAGCAAATTGGCATAGCCTTAATATATGAAGACCTGCTTGATCATCTGTATCTTTTTCTTTGTCGTCTATGGTTGGCCATATTGCAACCTCTCCTTCTGGTATCTTGTCTCTGTCGTGCAACGCTTCCATTACCGCAATACCACCCCCCTGAGCATCCAGTGCAATCTCCGCACAAGGAAATACTCTCATGAGCTGTCTAATTTTTTTAGCACAATAAGAATAAAAATCATCTTCATCCACAATCTTAGACCGAAGCTTATCCTTATGTTGTTTTCGGTTTGTGGTCCAAGTGTGTACTATCCTCCTGTGGTCTGGATTAACCTCTAACACAACTATACTAAAGTTATCCACTTCAGAAGCCGGATCAACACCAAAAACATACTTCTTGTGTGGATCTCCGCGCAGCATGGCCTCAAAAAACACATCACCAGATGGCAACACAATCGGATCAGACTGTGAGGTCGTACAAGATTCCAGTAGGCTACGCTTAAAGAAGCCCTGACTGTCCGTTGTGAAGCAGGCGCCATATTCCATATTGTATATCCCAGAGTGGATAGTGGCCTTGGCTCGGGCCACCTGACCCTCGTCCATAAATCCATCGGGAAGCTTGCTCACGGGCATTCTGATTATCGAGTATTCGCTCCAATCAAATTCGCTAGGGGGCTCCTCCCCAAAAACTTCTGCTAACTTCGTGGGGTTTCCTCGGCTGTTAATGATTTTCCGATACCTTTTCCAGTAATCGGCAAAGTGATTGAAATCATAATAAGCCGTTCCAGACAAAATAATCTGGTTAGACTTTTCTATTATTTGCTCACTCACTACGTCTTTTGCCTCAACCCCCAACTCTTGAGCTTTTTTCATTTTAGCTCTTTTTTTAACCTTGTCTATCGGAGAGGCCGCAACAGCAGCAAAACCCGCAACGACGTTTTCAAAAATATCCCGTGGAATTGACGCAAATTCGTCAGCAATAATGTCATTGGCTCGCTGACCTCTGATCTTAGAGCCATCGCCTAGTGGCAAGCATGTAATTGTGCTTTGGTTGATGTGCATCACGCACCTATCCACATCTCTGCGTGGACCACTGTTAGTGCCACACAAGTCCCTCAAAATCGGCGCATTCTTCCAAATGGTGTCCATGTACTCAAACAAAACTTTAGACTGCCTAAAGGCTGCACCAACAACAATAATTTTACGGCGAGGCATAAACAAGGCTCTTAGAAGAGGGTAGACGGAAAGCATGAACGACTTACCCATACCACGACTTCCTATTAACATAGGAAACTTTCGATTCCACATCTCATACAATAGTAATGATTGAAACGGAGACAGCTCTATATTCAAAACGTATTTACAAACAAAAGAAAAATACTCTGGCCTCATCATTAGCCAAGCTATTCTTTCTAGAAGCTGATCTTTGTCGGCTCCTTCTATCACAAAGTCCATGGGGTTGAATAGCTTAGATTCATCAACCTCTATCCCAAGCCAAGCATCCTCTAGTTTACTAACATCATCAATCATTTTTATGCGTTTGTTTTTCCGGTTTAGTAGTTCTTATTAAATGTGGAAACAGCAGAGATTCTAGGGGAGTACCGATAGACTTATGATCCAACGAAGCGTTCTCTGGCTCAAGCGTGCTTACCTCCTCTATGCTTGGTGTAATCTTGGAATCATCCAATGCCCAAGACACGTTCCTCGCCTTAGCCCACTTCTTCATACGTCTCACTGGAACAATAAGATTGAATGTCTCACCGGCGCCACGCACAAGCATCCCAACGTATTTTCCATCCTTTAAAAATACGCCACCTCCCGACGAACCGGGAAAAGCTGTCACCGTGGTCTGATCAAATACTGTACCATCACCAGAGCCAATATTCAGAACTCTACCAACTTGAGACATGATGCCACTTGTCATGGAATTAGCGCCAGCCTGACCTAATAGAGAACCAACGTGTAATAATGGTTCACCAATTTCTATGTTATTTTCGTCCAAGTAAAATTCTGTGTTCTTGTCAACGAAGCCTCTCTTTCTCACCATTAACAGCGCTAAATCTTCGCCATCGGTCGCGTCAGAATATAAAACAACCTTAGCATCCATTTTAAGCTCGCCAACCTTTCTTCCGTTTTCAATTAGCTCCTTAACAACTTGAGCATCTTTGAATTCAATAACCGTCTTGGATTTACCCTGACCATCAATCACGGTGCGTGTCGATCTAAGGCTATCCACGACGTGCGCACAAGTCCAAACAAAGTTTACCTTAATTGTGTCTTTTGAATCCTTAGATAAAGGCATTTCCCTAGAAACAATCACACCAGAGCCTTCCGAACCTGCGGCCTTGATGGTAACACTAACGTCTTGTAAGTGTTGAGCAATTTTGTTTTGTGCGTAGGAAACTGAAGAGACTGCAAAAGCCACTGCTACCGTCATAATGGAAATAAAATGGTTCATCCTATTCTTCCTTTTTTGTGTGTTGTGTTTTTGAAAAGTATGGTCCTCTTATCAAGACTCCTTTCCGAATATCATACTCTTAGCTTTCGCATTCCGGGGGTCATCAAAGAAGCCCACCAAAGATGTAGCTAAACGTGATACAATTTTTTCCTCTCCCTCATTGCCTAAATACAACAGATGCCATAAGGCATGTAGTATCTCGTGCAGTAGCGTGTCCCTTATTACAGAAAGAGCAACACCACAATAGATTCTAATTTTTTTCTGTTCATTACAACAGTCCCCATATGCCTCTCTTTCCTTAAAAAGCCTCTCAGACATTGATTCTATGGTGTATTCATGACCTAGTACATAAACGCTAGAAGGCAGTGCCTTGGCTTTGGTTTGGGCCATCTTTATCCCTCATGTGAAATAACTCATTTAAACGCTTGAAAATACTATCGCACACAAGAAAGGCGTTATTCTTGTTGCCACAAAATATGATCTTTGTGTCGTACCATATCTGAAGCTCCATAAGACACTTTAACAAATATTTGCCAGTGATTCGCACCTTAGACCTTGCTTGTCGCGGCACTCTCGATCCTTCTGGAAACTTTAATACGTCCTCCATGCTAAATTCACATATTATGAACGAAAACTCATAGTCTCTCATTCGCTCGATTTCAGCTTGAAAGGCCTTTTTTTTCCTGCCTAAATTCATAGCTATTTCGGAGGCGCAAGCTTTGCGCTCTATACATACTACATCTTCAAAGCCCTTAATAGTGTAATCACCGGTATGCAGGGTGTCTGTTTCCATACCTGCACACCGATTATACTCAGAAAAAAACCATCCGTCTTTTTCTCTCGTATCTTTGATTACAGTATACTTTTTTGACATTGACTTTTATTAGACACCATTTGGATAATGAGGCCCGTTCGGCTGAACCGGAGTCACAGGAGCTTGTTGTGTTGTCGGAGCCGGAGCCGGAGCTTCTTTTGCTGGAGCCGGTTTATCTTTCGGCTTGGGGGCCGGGGCCGCTTTAGGTGCTTTTTTTGGTTTATCGGTCTTTGCCATTGTTCTACCTTTCTGTTTCAGGGGTTATTAATAACCTTTATTGGGTGCTGGGGCTGGCTCTGGAGCTACCGGTGCTTCTTCTGCCGGTGCTGCTTCTGGGGCCGCTTCTGGAGCTGCGTCGATGTCTTCTTCGGGTGTGTCTTTAAAAAATTTTGACATTTCATTTGTTCCTTTTTAATAGGTCTATAAGGTAACTCATATAGTAATTTTCTTTGCCTGTGATACTATCGTGGCAAACTTTGCATAGGGTTATACCATTATCAATATCGTATCTTAGGGAGGCCGCAGAAGACCATTTCATTATATGATGAACATTTAGTCTGGCTCGCTTCCCTCTCTTTTTACACATTTGACAGGTAAACTTGTCTCTTTTAAGGACTTCGGTCCTAAATTGCTTGTAGGCCGGATCGTTGTAATTTCGTCGCATTTATGTCACTTTCTACCATTCTTTCGACCAGTGATTTAAAGGAAACCTCTATATTCCAGCCTAAAACGCTCTTTGCCTTATCAGGACACCCCAGCAGATAGTCAACCTCGGCTGGGCGATAAAATCTAGGGTCTATGCCTACATATTCGCTCCAATCGGGAATACCCACGCAATTAAAGGCTTCATCCAAAAAATCCCTTACAGAATATGTTTCGCCTGTTGCTACCACATAGTCGTCTGGAACATCATACTGCAACATTAATCTCATGGCGTTAACATAATCCTTAGCATGACCCCAGTCCCGCTTAGCGTCTAGGTTGCCCAGCTTCAGCTTGGGGAATCGAATGTCTCCGCCTCCTATGCATATATTGTCTTCGTCGGTTGTCAAACCGTTTGGAGCCACATCATGTCTTTCCATCCAGTTAACAAATTCTCCAACCCATTTGGTAATTTTCCGTGTCACAAACTTTTCGCCACGCCGCTCGCTTTCATGATTAAACAGAATTCCACTACAGGCAAAAATCCCATAGGAATCCCTATAGTTTCGCACTAAGTGATGAGCCGCAAGTTTTGCGATAGCATACGGAGATTGGGGGGTAAGCGCCGTATCTTCGTCTTGGTACTTTTGCATAGTTGGACTAGTGCCCAAATCAGGGGCCGGAACAACTCTTTCATCGTAATTCTTTCCAAACATTTCGCTAGAGCTGGCCTGATAAAACTTAATCTCATCTTTTCTGCCAGAATATCGGATTGCCTCAAGTATGTTTAAACATCCACCAGCGGTTACATCCCAAGTTAGAGATGGTTGAGTAAAAGATGTGCCCACATGCGATTGAGCCGCCAAGTTATAAATTTCGTCAGGTAGCTCAGTGTTAACGACATTGCTCACACTAAAAGCGTCCGTGATATCGCCCTCAACAATTTTAATTTTGGGCAAGATATGACTAATCCTCGAAAGAGTATCCACACTAACCCGTCTGGTCACGCCCACGACCTCATAGCCTTTCTCTAAGAGAAGCTCTGCTAGGTAACTGCCGTCTTGTCCTGTGACCCCAAAAATGATTGCTTTCATAATTAAATTCCTACTCCTTAGCTGTTTCCGGTGTTAAAAATGGCTGGTCTACCTGACCATCATCATACTCCATGTAATCTGACAACCGTTCTTTCTCCTTTTCCATTGCGAGTCGCATTTTTTCCATTTCGATACCGATCTCGCTGCGATACGCAGGATCTGTTGCAATTTTTTTCACGAGTGATGCGAACGTCAACTTAGAATCTTCAATAGCTTTGACACGTTGCTCTCTAGTGCCCTTTAGATCCTTCAGCATCGTCGCCTTACGCGCTTGGAGATCTTTGTAGTCTTTGGATAGGGTTTCCTGTGCAGCTCTTAGAATGGCCACCTGACGCTCCAGATTGATAATTAAGTCCATGTCTCGTTGATCCTTGTCGCGCGCCTTTTCATCCCGCACTAGTCTGTCAGCTATCTCCACTTCCTGTTGATTATCTCGCTGCGATTTAAGAATTCGATTCATGAGTATTTCGAGCTTGATTGTATCAATTATTTGCATTTCTTCCGTGTGAAACACATCGTCCTTGAATTGTGACCACATTTTTTTGAAATGGAACTCAAACATTTCCAACTCTTCAGAAGAAAATTGATTTGATAGTTCCCGGTAGTATGGTTTTCCTTTTAGTTCATTAGCAACAGCCGCTTCTTTTTTCTGCTTGGCCGAGAAGCCTATATTTTTGCTTATCCAGTCCCTAACTGAGTCTGGGTCGCGATCTAGCTTCTCTCCAATCTGGTCTGGAGAAAGAACCTCGGCATTCGCCTCGATAAAAGACATTTCTTCATTTGAGAATCTACCCTTTTTCATAACCAAACACCTCATATTCATCAGAATAAAATTCGTGACTAAAAAAGAACTCTAACAAATCGCCCGTCCAAAAGTCACTTATGTTGTAATCAGCAGACACCCTCTTGCGGGGCAGCGGCAAATGGCTCACGCCCAAATGTTGACAAACTGTTTTCCAGTCACTATCTATGTTCTCATACTTTCCAACAAAGTCTGCAATAATATTGTTGTCACTATCATAAAATTGAGCAACTTGATTTTTGCCAGCAAGAGGAATATAAGTTCGCACAAAGAAATCAAACGTAAACTCGTGAGTTCCAATAGGAAGTTTTGTAACTTTGTGAGTATCTTCATCAATAGTTATTTCAAGCGACCCTTTTCCCGGCCCTGCTTCACGAATCTGCTGTAGATAAAGTGCAACCATTCGCACCTTGGGATTTCGCACAAACCCAAAAGAAAAGAAATTGCCCAAGTCAAAAAACTTATTCC
>Ga0080013_1002523_pt1 | contig 21413 bp, 16 predicted proteins | sample ETNvirenome_6_85_FD_69236 | JGI IMG/M metagenome (GOLD analysis project Ga0080013, IMG submission 69236) | Marine viral communities from the Pacific Ocean - ETNP_6_85 (SPADES assembly) (version 2) | ecosystem: Environmental > Aquatic > Marine > Oceanic | place: Pacific Ocean | collected 2013-06-19 | reverse complement strand
GCCGGACAGAAAAGACAGTCCGATGCAAAGCGCTACTCCAAAGACCGCGCCGTAGACGTGATCACGATTAATAAAATTGAACATAATTAATTTCCTTTATGCGTTCATTAGTTCGTTAAAGGCGTTGTCCACGCTGGTTGCTGAGTCGTTACTATCATACTTAACGACATCATCTCCAGCGGAGTCTTCGCCAGCGAGCCACTCATCGAGCATGCCCTGAATTTCTTGGGAAGTCTTTCTCGTGAAAAGACCATCGAATTCGGGAATGTTGTCGAGCAACTCAGCACAACGCTCGGATCCGCCAACTGCATCATCGCAGAGTGGACTAGACCGGCGTCGGGGGGTGATGGTGGTCTGTGGGAAAGACGCACCGGCGGGTTTCCCGTACTTGATGACCAGATCTGTGCCTGATTCAACATCGGTAATGTCGCCATACTCGGGGTTGAGAACAAGGTTCAACAACTCCTGATATGCCATCTTACCGAAGCCCCAAATACGGACGCCCTTTTCTTCCTCTCCTCGGACGAGGACAGGCGCAAAAAAGCGTTGACGAGCCATAAGATTTTTAGCCATCTTAATAGAGTCCTCGGTCCCATCATTAAACAACTGGCGAACGAAATCGTTCAGCGGGTCGTCAACACCGAAGTTACGCTTCGGCGAGAGGAAACCGGGGTTCTTGCCCAAGTTATAGTGGAACCAATACTCCTTGAAGGGGTCGCCATCAGCAGTCGGAACGATACGAATGGTTTGTTCGCCGTCTTCCGGACGCCAAAAAGCAGAATCCCTCTTTTCGCCTCGGTTCTCAAGTGCCGTTAATTTGGCACGCATTTTATCTAGATCAATAGCCATTTTCTTTTTCTCCTGTTTTTATTAAAGTCAGAACAGCAAATATTCCGTTCTGCTAGCTTTGAATGTTTGGACTATATGCTAAGACGTAACAATAGTCATTCTCATAGTTGGTGGGAAAGACGCCAAACGAAACATTCGGTGTTTCGTCGTTTGCCTTACCCTTCATTTGCGTGACGATCTTTTTATGCAGACCGCCGTCTTCACGCAACCTTCTTTCCCCAACACTATAAATATAGCACGTCTCGCGGGCTGTGTCAAGGGGAAAAAACAACTTTTCTTCATCTTTTTCCATATCGTAGATTCCAACTGTTGAAATTCGTCGCGAGTCACCGGGCTTTGCCAAGCCCCCCATAACAGGGTTCGAATTCTTAAAAACGTTGACCATATGGAAGGTTGATGAAATGAGATCATTTAACCTGTCGAAATATCCCACAATTGGTACTTCACCGAGAATGCTTTCGACCTGCGGATTTGAAACCAGATAAATCCGCTCAATTGCCCCTGAGCGGGCATAGTTCTGAAGCACGTTATAGGTCACCTTTTCGTGCATCTTGCGCTTTTCACTCAAAAGCGTCCTGTCCGGGGCAATGTAGAGCACATCGATATCGCACTTGTCTTTGATTTGCTCCATAATGCGGAGCGACATAGCGGATATATCTCCGGAGCCGCCGACTATAAAGGATGTATCGCCTTCGATGTTTCCGAAGAAGGCTTTAAGTGAGGGAGTCTTCGCCTCATACTCTTCTGGTCCTTTCTGCTTCTTTATACTGTATGCCTTCTTTTTGACCTCGGCATCCTCATACTGGCCGATGAAGTCAAAGTCGCTCTCTGCGTCTACATCAATCTGAAATATCTTGTATTGTGGGTATTGGCTGAACTTTTCTGCGATTGCGCAGCCTGCCTTACCTAGACCAATGATGTTCATAGTTTCAATGTCCTTAAACTGCCGAAATCCTTTCCGGCTTTCACATTGACCAAAAACTTGCCCAACTCGGTGTTGGAGAACTCTTCGATCATCATAGGTATAATATAACGCTCTTCGTCCACAATGTCAAGCACAATATTGTCGTGAATCGTAAATGCAATGAAAGACTTCATTCCTCGGAGCATATCGTGGACCTTAATTACTTGGCGCAATACGAGGTCTGCTGTGGTGCTCTGGATGATATAGTTTAGAGCGTGTTTCCTATCTGCTTCGATCTCTCGACCAAACATAGTCTTTACAGCCTCTCCATCCCAGTATTCTTCTCTCACCTTGTCTCGGTCGTAATATTTGGAGAGTTTTGGGTTGGTTTTGTTCTCGTCATAGAGCCACGAGAAGAAGCCCTGCTTGGCTTCCTCGCGTGTCGTGCGTGCATTAAATAGGTTACGCATATTCCAGCTATGGATGTCTTCTAGGGGGGTCTCAGAGCCTCCTAGGGCCATAAGCGTGCGAAGCTCTGCGGCGTTGAAATCAAGCTCAACAAACCAGTCGTTTGTGGGCTTAATAATAGAGCGAAAATCCTTGTCCATCGTCATGACCGGAAATGATGCTTTTTGGGTTGTCAGGCGACCAGTTTTGGTGCCGTTGATGTTATATCGACAATATGGGTCGATTTGGGCAAACTTCTTCATCGCCTGACGATATTTCGGCAGGTGAGCCTTACCAGAGAGGCAAGAAACATCAATATTTAGCTTTTGGTGTCTAATGCTAGTCAGTACCTTGGTCAGGTCGACCAAAAAGTCGTAATTTTGCGGTTTTTCATAGTTTTCGAACACATATCTGGTGATTTTATCACGGATTTCGCAATATTCGACCAAAAATGACTTCGGAACAAGGTCAAAAAAGCAATTCTCGCTCATATTGACCTTAGCCAACACAAACGAGCGATAAAATGCCTTCAATTTAGCCTCGACGGCTACCCAATCGTCTACTAGGGCAGGCGGACAAACGTCGTTAAGGCTCCGATTTCCGCAGCGTATATTAGCATACTCCACGTCCTCTTTTTCCAAATATTCTGCATACTTCCACGTTCTTTCAAGACCTTCTGGGAGGTCCTCGAAATACAGGTTTCCATTTTTATACACTCCTACACATTCGCTCTTATCGTCGAGCGTTTGAAAATACAATTTTCCCCCACAGGATTAATAAAACTTCTTTCTTAGCTTTCTGGCCTTCGCGGTCACAATGTCTTTTGTGCTGTGGCCTTTCGAGTCAAATAATCCATGCTTCTGTTTAATTCTTAAATTATCGTAATTTAAAGATCCTTCATAAAACTCAAAACCCAAAAACTTTCCATTAATATAACCCATCGCAGAGCTTTGTCCAGAAATTTGTAATATTTCTATCGCCACATCAGTAATGGCTTTTATGGCCGGGTCCGAATAATTGAGTCCAGTTTCTTTGTTCTTGACCTTTATATAGTTCGCCAACCAAAAAGTGTCATTATAGGCTTCATCAAATTCTTGTTTATTTAGCTGCTTTCTGGCTTGCTTAACTTTGTTAGTTGAGGCGCCAGTGTGAGTAGTTCGCACATTAAGCGGGTTGTCGATAACAAATTGATTATAAAGCCTGTGAACATATTTTTTGAACGAAGGCATCTCAAGATGATGAGTTCTTATGAAGAAAGTGTCAAGAATGTCCTCATAGTTATCAACAGATGGCTGATATTCGCGGGCGAAGTCGAGCATCGCGGGCGAACTTAAATTGGCAACCAGTTTCCAAGGTATGTTCTTGTGAACTGTGAATCCATTTCTAGCTGCTATACTAATATAACCTTCAAAGTTAGGGCTGTCAAGAAATTTCTTCTTTTCTTCGTCTTGACTATACGGCAAATTGGATATATCTATTACTAATCCACTAACCATAGGATCACAAAATCTGCTCATTGTATATGAGCTTCTTGTATAAGAGACCTTACCAGAAGTCAAGATAAAATTAAACATTTCATTGACGAAATCTTCAAATGTTTGAATCCTTGACGCAATGTTGTTAATTTTTAAGTATCTTGAAAAAGCACTATAAAATGACTTTTGAAATTGTGTATACTCCTTATCTAGAAAGAAATATCCCTTTGTTGCTGTGATATCGGACAAATATGGATCCTCTGCGTTCAAATTGCCGGCAGAGGTCTCCAGTAAATAATCCTGTCGAAACTTACCAAACGCATCGGCAACAAAATTAAGCGCGTACACTGGGCTAGCCTTGGTGGGGATAGGCTTTAGAAAAGGAGTGTACGGTTCTATGGGCTCCATCAGGTGGCGCGCCGAGTCGGATACCTTGCCATACAAACTAAGCTCTTTGTTCCAGAAGTCTCTTGTGTTTTTGGGCGTTAAATCAATATAGTCCTCTCCACTATAAGCATGTGCTGAAAACTTCTTTCTTTCCACGAAAATATTTCTTGATCCTAAATTGTTTTTGCCGTTAAATTTCAATTTTAAGTTCCTGTAACGAAAGAGATAGCGCGCTGGGACGTCTCGCCCAAGCTTCTGGGTACCGCAGCCCTTCCCGTTGACTCGGCGTTGACCGGTTCAGTTTCTTTCTCGGGGCAATCAGTATCATTATTATCCTCCGCAGCAGTGATTTTACAACCGTCGCCGCTAGCATCAAATCGCGCCCTTATGGTTGTCTCAAATTTACCCTCTTCGATGTAATTAGATACGTTTACAATAATGTGATAGCCGCCAAGGCCCATAATATTAGAGATTGATCCCCTTTCCCAAGGGAACCCCAATCTGCTAACCCCTCCCTTTTGGTGAGAACCCAAGCCGAATGGGTTAATATATATATAAGAGCCGGGATAGAAGAAAGTGTTGCCAAATAAAGTTATTGTAGCCTCATAGACATCTGATAACTGGGCGATTGGATCGAAGGTGCCTGATTTTTCGACACGGGCCTCTCGCATACCCGGGACATCGGTTTTGGTAAAATTGATAGTTTTAAGCAGGCCGCGGTCGCGACCAATGTGCAGATGATGAATGCCCTTAATATTTCGATCGGTCTCCTCTGGCCTTGGATCACTTCCGTCGGGAAACGACGGATGCACAAGGCCTGCGGGACCTTCTGCGAATATGAAGAGATATTGGAAAGAATCTTTTGCCTGCAAGGAACGGCTATAGTCAAACATTCGCTCGCCAGTATGAAATTGATCCATATCTAGGCGTCTGGTATTGGCGGCTCTTTGTGTTGCGCCTTGTTCGCCATACCTTACCTGCAATTGCTCCATAGATTTAGCCGCAATGGGGTCTCGCCCTTCGCCTCCCTCCTCGATGGGCTCAGTAGCGGGAACTTCTATAAATGCAGTCCGTATTCTTAGGCCGCGGGCGCCGTTCCTACCAAAGCACCCTGCGCCCATAGCGCGGAGAACTAGATCTTGCACCATATCCCTAATGAATTCCATAAACGAGTATGTCTCTCTTCGTTTTCTTATGAGCCTTCTTTGACAAAAATCGACAAACAGTCGGAAAGAGATTGGCACATCGGCAAGATTGATCCTCCTAACTTTTGTGGGCTCAAGAGGATCTATATATTCTACTGGGCCTAGTAGGACCCTTAAGTTTTCAACCTCTGACGCACGAAAAGCGTTGGCCTCGGCCGCGGCAATGGCGGAAGATTGAATTTGCTTAAGATCGTCTTCATTGCGATATCGGGCCCGGGGGCCGTCGTAGTCACCAACACCTCTTTGATTCCGCTGCCATTCCTCCATTTCTCGAATGTTTTTCGGCTCACGGGTGGCCCATGTACGGAATGAGAGATCTCGATCAATATCATCAGCCGAGGGAGAATGTTCAGCGTATCTGTCTAGCCAATTTTCTGCGGTGTTATTAAATACATCTGTCGCGATAATATCAATTAAGTCCCCCAGATAAAAGAAGTTTATTACGTCAAATGTGTCCGGAGTCTGTGTTCCGGATCCTCCGCCCGCTGGCGCGCCGTGGACAGGCGCGGTCAGAGCATCTAATATGCTATAGTCTTTCAAATTATAGTTCGCGTTTTCTGGCATCTCGGATTGCTCTCGGGCGATGTCCTGATGTCGGGGGGGCCTCCTCCACGCTTCGTCATCTATTGTATCCTCCATTTCTTGAAGCGGGTCTCCTTCTTGGCGAACCTGTCCAATCTCAATGGGCGCGGTGGATGGGTCTCCTGCAACGTCAGCGCCGGGGGTGCTTTTTCCAGTACCAAGGGTAACAAACCGTTCAATCTGATCCTGACTTACACCAAGAGAATACAACAAGGGCATCGGGGAAGATCTATTTTCAATATCAGGGGTGCCATAAGGAGTGGTGTCGCCCATTGGGTAGGGGTTGTCTTCTGTGCCGTATCTCCCAGATGGGTTTTCAAGGGCGGCCGCAAACTTCTTATAAGACAAATTTCTTAATTCATCTTCTAGTTTAAGTTTTTCTTCTTGCAAAAAATCTACTTGCTTTTTAAATTCTTCGTCTTCTGCGCAAATTTCTCCGCTCTTCAATTCTTTAATTCTTATTTGAACATCGATTAAGCGACCGTACACTTCTGATTGGTATTGATCTTGATGGGGTACAAACGCGGGATTTAAGATATTTGCTTTTGGGCTGCTTAGGATACCTTCGAGACGGCCCCTATAGTGAATTGTGAGAGTAAATGTTCCATCTTGTTCAATTCCGAATTCGTGCTCTTCAAGTGTGAGATATAAAGCAGTCTGATTTGTAGTGATGGACCTTCGCAAATCCAGACTTAAGCCCTCAGAATTATTAGCGGCCCATCCCACGACAGCGCGGATTTCATAAAATGAAGAATCATAATCCGTTTGTTGACTACCGCAACCCCGATAATCTGGTACGTCGGATTCGGTCGTGCCCTCTGGTGAAGGCTCTTCGTCGCACACGCTTGAGCCGCCTGCATGCACAATCAAGTCTAAATATCTATATTTCCTATTCTCGCCGTCTGGTGTGATTGCATTCCGACACACTAACAGATCATTAAAACTTTGAAAATATAAAACCAATTTCGCTTTAATATCATTACGAATAGTATCTGGATTGGTTGCGATGTATTCCCAATCAAATGACTTTATTCCGACTCCAGTTCTACCAGAGCCCGGTTGTAGATAATTTTGGTCGGCCTTGACAATATCTCTTTTTAAGACATCATCTGCTAAAGTGTGACTAAGAAATTTAAATGGTATTTCATAATCAACTTCCCCTTCATCTCCGACTTGCCCCTCATACACAACTTTGAAAAGCTTTATCATTGGTATAAGGTTGGACAACTCAGCAGGGGTAGCGCTCAACAATGCGTCACTATTTTCTCTAAATTTTAATTTATTTAGCATCGTGGAGCCGGCGCCCTCTAATATGTGAACCTTGTTGTATTTATAATTTGGCAAAAGGCCATAAGAATTCTGAGCGGAGGGTAGATCTTGGGATCTTTGATGATGTTCGGCCAAGCTCGTTAAATTGTCCATAAGATAACACTGCTCTGCAAACCTGTAGCGAGACGCTAGGAATTCGTCTCCTTTGTCTTCAATCTCTCCTAGTCGTTTCTGCCTTTCTTGCTGCTCTTTTGCTCTTTCTTCCGCAAGATGAGACGCATCTCGGGCAGATTCCTCCTCCTCGGCCGTCGTTAGATCCTCCTCGCCTTCAGTCGCCACTATGGGCGCGGCGGGCGTAGCGCTGGGCGTGACGAAGACTATAAGACCAGAGGTTCCTCCTCCAGTTCGGCTTGGAATTGTAATCTTGGCGCCGCTTTCCCGAAGCACTGGGTCGACCTCTATTATTTCCTTGAGCCACGGTGAATCGTGTTCAGCTTCGAAATTACTGAAGACCAAAGGGCTCGGAGGCTCGCCACTAGAAGCAACAGCGCGGATTGCCTCTAAAGCAAGCGAGGCGTCTCTCTCTGCTGTACCGAGGGCGCCATATTCTTCCAAGATTGATGCCTGTAAAGATGATAATATGTTTTTGGTTTCATCAGCCATAATACTTCCTTAGTAATATCTCATCATTCCCAGTACGCGCTCAAGCGGCAGGGGAATGGAGATCGTATCACCAAGAGACAACATATTCTCAGCCGGTGCTTTGTTATACCAAGCAATGACCCACCAGAATTCTGGGTCACCGTAGTGTTCGGAAGCTAGTTTCCAGTATCTGTCGCCCACAGCCCAAACATGTGGCACCCTAGTTAGTGTAGCCCTCTGCTTCACAGTGAGTTGTGTTAATCTAGGCGTCATATATTGTGCAAGGTTTGGATTGTTCCGTTTTTGTCTCAGTTCTCTGTGTATCTCTGAGTTATTTGTTACAACCCTTCTGCTCTTATATCTAGATGCCATTTGTTTTCTCCTGTGTGGTTAAGTTTAGCCGCGCAACCAGCCGAGGAACGTTGCGTCATGTGCGGCGAGTTCGTCGTCGATAGAGTCCGTACTATGCTTGAACTCACCGAGACCGGTCACGGGGTCGATGGTGTTGGGGTCGATCTCCAGCGCGTCTCCAAGGATATCGTCCCGCGGTCGCTCCGCCGTTGGGAATTCAATAGTATTGGAGGGGAGCCCGAGACCGACAGTGTTGGGGAAGCCTTCGGCATTCCCCTCACCAAAATCAAAGCCACCTTTATCAGTTTCAGTCCAACCCACAACGTGCTCGTGAAGAACATCAAATTTAAATTGAATGTTGATCGTCTTTGGATATAGGAGGCCCGGATAGTCATAAAATCCATCTTCCAAGACCGGTGCAAAAGAAAATCCGTCAATTTTGCCCAGAAGGCCTTGATCATTAATCTTCCTGCCATCCTGTATTAAGTTTGCAAACTTTATTCTTAGTAATGGAGCCTGTGAAATGTTAGATACGTTAGAGCCTCCCCCTGCTCCTGTATAAGTTGGATAAAGACACTTGGTCAACCTATTCACTTCTACTAAGTTGGTTCGTGCATCTTCGGCGTCAAAAGCTGGGATAACGACACCAACATCAATGGAGCGTCTTGTGTTTTGAAACGTATATATATCATCCATCCTGCCATAGACAGTCTCGCTTGCCCACTGAGATTGAAAGTTATCCCTGAATTCTGTAAGCATCCCCTTAAAACCAATCGGACTGTCACCAGAAGCAACGTGTGTTATTTGTAGAGTATAGCCCTTTACGTTCTCGTAGGTTGTTGTGTGGTCGACATAAAGTTCTTTGTTGTCTCTGGCACGAGTGGTGTCCATTCCCGTAATATTTCGATACTGCGCGTCGTCGGCCGGGGCGCGGGGTTTCGAATTCTTACCAAACAAAGCATCGTTGAGCCACCCGCCCGACTTTCCTCCTGTCTGATTATTTGGTTTATTAAAAATCCCCATCTTAACTCCTCCAGTATAAATACAAGCTTAAACAATTTAGGCACTTAATTAATCAAGCACCAATCGCCCTCACTGGCACTATTTTTCCTTCCACAGTCTCTTCAACAAATCTTCCTAATTCTCGGTCGTTTAACTTAAGCACAACACCCTCTAAACTAACTTTTACGTTTCCAGTTCCGGTCGCTTCCCTGCCTCCCCGGCCGGCAGCAAAGCCGGCAGTGGCTGCGGTCATTGCGGCTGAGGTGTTGAATGCGGTGCTTGCTGTCATTAACGCCGTTAATCCTACCATCTTTGCAAGCGGAATATCCCTTATTGCCATAGCAAGCGCTGCGACACCGAAGGCCGCGCCGCCCAAAGAGCCAAAGATCTCTGCTAACTTTGCTATTCCATTTATGACGGCCGCGACACCAAAAGCTATTCCTGCAAGACCTGCAACGATTAGAGCAATCGGAACCGTAATAGACATCAAAGCTATTCCAAACTCTCCCACCCCAATTGCACCTCTTGAAAATTTTGGACCAGCTTTATCGACATCATTGCCGGCTTTCTTTGTCGCCTTACCCAGAAGTCCCATTATTCCGCTCACTGGGCCGGCGAACATCTGAAAAGTGGCGAGGGCTAGCCCATAAAGTTTTGTTGCGGCAACAAGGCTCAAAATCACTGTGGCAACGGTGCCAACCGCTTTTCCATTTTCTTGCATAAACTGATGAAACTTCTTCAGCAATTTTACAACCGGCTCCATCTGTACCGCGAGCAGCATCATTGTTTGCTTAAACTCATCTGCCAAAGAATTAAAGTCCGTGGTCAATTCATTCAATTCTTCTTGGGTCATAGACTGCTCTCTCATGCCGCCTGTTAGTCCATCAAGTTCGCCAGCCATAAGTTTTGATAATTCTGCCGTATCTTTAAGGCCCATAGCTTGTGCCATAAATTGCCTCTCGTAGTAACTCAGATCTGCGAAAGATCTACCACCTGCTCTGGCTGCGTCTGAAAGCATTCTTAATCTCGCGGACGGATCAGTTGTCATAACCATTTCCATACTATTAAGGAACGGGCCTCCAAGAATTGCGTTTAGCTGGCCGACAGATGCTGCTGCGCTGTCAAAGCTATCAAATTTGTCTGTTATATCTAGAACATCGCTAATCGACATTCTAGCAGCCTTAGCAGTTCTTGCCACATCAGCAAATGTATCTGCCATATCACCGCCGTGTTTTGCTAGGCGGGTTGATGCAGATGCAAACTCAGCAACTGCTGCCGGGCCTCCGATGCCTATCTCTTTGCCCAAGGCGTACATATCCATCTGCAACTGTACTGCTTGTCCTTCGCCGAGGCCCATCGCAGCCGTAAGGGTATCCATAGAACCAGCCATAGCACCCATATCGACGCCGGCTTTCTCTAGAGTGGCGCTTAGCTGCACTACTTGATCTCGGGTGCCGCTAGATAGCTCGGTAAAGCCTCGATAGCTTGAAATTAGCTCTCCTGTTGCCGCGGCGACATCGGCTATTGTTATTCCATTAGAGCGAAGAACCTTCTCGTTCTCCATAATGCTTTTACTGTATTCCTCTTGCATACCGGTTGAGGTTGCAAAGGAGACCATTGCTTTGTCGGTAGCGATAGAAAGCTCAAGAGTTTGTTCCTGAACGCCCTTTAAGAAAGAGCCCAACATATTCGCTGGTGTGAGAGTTTCCTCTAAGGCTTTGCCAAATGCTTTGGCGCCGTCCTTGGCCATTAATAAGCCAATACTAGTATTCTTATACCCGTCAGATATGCCGGTAAGAGAGGTTATTAGGGTCTTGCCAGTACCAACGAGGCCATCGTAGCCATCTTTGACCTCTCTTGCTGCCTCGGCCACTCCTTCGAGGATCTCTTTGAGTTCCTCTTGTGATTCTTTGTTTTTAACGGTGGCATCAATATATTCTTGTTGAGATATTGTGCCGTCGCGATAAGCGTCTTCGTTTCGTTTTTGGCTTATCGTGAGTGCTTCAAGTTCAACTCTTGTTTTTTTTATGTCTTCAGGAGATAATTTTTTAGCCATTTAAAATTCCTTATTTAAACGGCCACTTCAGACCTGTCGCTTTTTCAAAAGCAGTTACTGCATTCTTAAGCTTTGATTTTGACTTATACGTTCTGGGGTTATCCAAACCATAATCACGGGCTGTCTGGATATACTTCTTTTCTTTCGCGATCGCGTTTGTAAAAGTCTTAACTTCTCTTTCTGTGCCTCGGACCTTTACGCCCATACTTGACAGGCTGGTCCCAAACATATTATCAATTATCATCTTGACCCAAGCCCCCATCATTGAATAATAGCTGAATTCTTTGAGGTCTTTTGACCTCATCTCGGCAAAATCAATGACGATTGGCTGCAATTTATCTTCATTAAGGTTGTTCATAACAAAAAAGTCCCCGTTATATGGTAAATAGTTCTCAATAACAAATAAGGCTGAAAGATAACCCTTTCAGCCCCTTGATTCGACGCGGGGGCCCACAGGGGGCCCCTCGCCGACTTCGTATGTTCTTGATTTGCCGCGGCCGGAAGATTTACCTTCTACGGCTTCGTGCTCTTTTTCTAATTGATCAGACAAGCGCTTAAGAAACCACCTTCGAATAATGACTGGTAGACTATAGGCTTCGGTGAAGCTCCATCCACCATGATATTTTAATAAAAAGAATTCTTCGTAAACTGATTCTATGTATTCATCGGTTAGGCCAAAAAAACGCGGCCGTGAACGGCATAGAGACCTCCTGCTCAAAACCACAAGATGGACAACTGAACGGCACGGATAAATCAATATTTGGAACTAGCTTTTCGTAGGCCCTGCGAAGGTAAGTAGAGTCTTTAGCTGGCATACCATCAACAAAGGTGTTAATAGATTTTCCATCATCATACCCATTAACAGAAACAATAATAAGCTTAAGCTGATCTGTTAGGTTGCTCTCGGGCATCTTCTTCTTTTTCTTGCTTTCTGTCAATTTTGTAAGATACTGCTCATCTCTGCTGGTCAGGAGCTGCACTTCGACCTCGACTTTTGTTTGCGGAACAGTAACGATAAAATTATCACCATTCGGGCGCACATCGTACTCGCCCCAGTCGTCACCGTGATACACGTCCAAAGAAGTCAAATCATATTCTTGATCTGAAGTGGACGCACAAGATGGACAGACTGTCTTGGCTTCATACAACTCGCCATACCCTGTTATGCGGGATGCTACGAGAATAGCGTTCTTATCGCCCACCAAGAGTGTATCAGTATTGATCGACGGGTCTGCCAAGATGTTCTTAACAAAGCGTTCGATGGCCATACCATTCTTCAATAGTGCTTTAGATGAAAGGATGTCTTCATCTTTTGCTGTCATAAAACGGATCTCGGCCTGTTCTTTGCCGCGCAAAGGATGGCCCTCGGGGTAATACTTTCCCCTAGAAGGCAGGTCGACGAACTCCGTTGGCGTCGAGAAAGAAAAGCCCTGACTAGGCTCTTCGACGGGAGGAGCGGCTGACGGCTGCTGTGCGCCGAGACGGTCCATATTGTTTCTACTCAAATTTCACCTCAATGAATGTTTGTGTCTTATCAGGTCGACCCGAGCTTAAAGAAGTCGTTCTTTGGCGCGCCGGGGACCGTAGCGTTGTGGGCAGTGACACAATCCGCCCAATCATAACGGAATTTCAAAGTAATCTCCGAAAGTTCATCACTATCGTAAGACAATTCGCTATAGCTGACCTCGGTAAGGAACGCGCCGTTCAGGCTCCACTGTTCGATCCGTTGTCCTTCGTTATCGATTTGCTCGATAAAGACACCGCCAAGCGATGCGATCGAAGAGGCTTTTGAAATAGTCGACGTTTCTTCAGGAGTTGTAGCAATACTGGTTGGCAATCTGTAACCAGAGCCGGCGATTATAGCGAGAGTATTTGCCACGGCATCAGGATTGACCGGATCAACAAGAGTGACGCTCACTGGCTGCCAATCGACTCGGCCGGGATAATAAAAAGTGTGATTCAAATAAGCGTGCTTTATTTCACCAATACTAAAGGCTGGCTTATTCACCTTCTTGGCGTACCAGCTAGCACCATAGGGCAAGTTGCCGATGGTAACCAAAAACCTATAATTTCTCTTTGGGTCTTGACCCGCTGAATCCGTCCAAAATGCCATATTATGTTACTCCTTGTTTCTCATCATAGTAAATAGTGGTGAGGGCAGAAAACCGCCCTCTTTTAAATTAGTCCTCAAATGAAGCGCCGGTTCTGGAGATAACGAAGTCGATTGCAATAAACTCGATTGATCTGGCTGGCTTGAGGAAGATCTTAGCGTACAAGATGTTCCGGTCGATAAGATCGGGGGTTGTAGTCGTCTCATCCAGCACAACCTTAAACTCGGTCAACCCGAGCCTAGACATCACGCTGCCCAAGAAGGGGTTAGCTTGTGCGAGGAAACGGGCCCACGTTGCTTTAACGTTTTGGTCAAAAAGGACGCCGGCGGCAATTCTGGAGATCTCTTTCTTAATGTAGATCATCAGGCGGCGGACGTTGATCCTGTCAAGAGCCGAAGGCGTAACTTGCAGTGTCTTCTGACCGAAGACCACGATTCCCTCGCTCGGGAACGAAGCAATTGGGTTGATGTTAGCAGTATAGAGCTTATCTCTATCACTTCTCACCAAACGCTCCGTGGTGTTCACGACTGGGAGGCCTGCGGCGCCGTCGGTAAGCCCACCTCTGGTAAACCCAGCAGGGGCGAACCAAAGCTCAGACTTGGCCTCCGAAGAAGCGTATGTTCCAAGTGCGACAACAGAAGGCGGCGTCCAAATAAGTTTAGAAGTGTTGGGATCGCGAATCTGGACCCAAGGGTAGTAAGTCGCGGCATAGCTAGAGTTAAGGTCGCGGCTTCTCAAAGAACTAATTGCAGAAGCCACCGTACCCACATTACTCTGGAATGAGTTGGTGTTCTCAGTGAATGGCGTGTAGACATCTTCGATGTCGATGACAGCCATTGCATCTGCTCTAGCCTCGCAAGTATCAATGAGATGCTTGGTGAGGTTCTTTGCGGTCAGCCCGGGCACAGTCACTAGATTGGTCTCGACGAACTCAGGATCGGCACAGGTATCGATTGCTCGCTTAACAGTGTTGTAAGCGTAGTTAGTGTACTGTGTGTCGGTAGAGCTAATATTGCTGTTTCTAAGCGGCTCGGCCTCGAAAACATCCCAGCCATCAAAGCCAGCATATAGAGGAGACGTAAACCGGTCGTAACCTTCATCAAGGATCTGCTTGTAAGAAGAGCCTAAAGCGGTGGTCGAATCACGTTCTCTTCTAGACCCGGATTGGAAGAAAGCTGACCTAGCTAGAGCCGAGGTGCCTCCGGTAAAGCTAGTGTTCGTCATGGCGCCGGCGCCGAGTTCAACGATAGTAACGGTTGTATTTCCATCGGAGCCTGCGTCCCTTTGTGTTACTGTAACTACATTGGCAGAGTTAGTTGCGCTGAAAAAATTACTATAGTTTATCGCGGTCTTGATATTGACTGCGATTGCAGTAGCTTGTAGTGAATCATCGCTGGTGCTATCCGTCGCTGCTTCGACATTCCCGTCAGTTGCGGCGGAAGTTGTAGTTCCGCCGGCGGCGTTTATGGTACAAACAACAGTTGTGCCGTTTGTCGCGACTAGTGTAATAGTGTCACCTGCTCCAATAACATCCGGGGAGTTTCCAGTTAGACTGGCGTCTCTATCGATAGTGATGGTACAGGTAGCTTGCGCGGTTTGATTTTCTGTTCTCACGTCATCAAGCGAGAAGGCCCAAGAATATTCTCTATCGGCCCCGGGGCCGGTAATCGTATCGGTTTGGGCATAGCCGGCTGGGAGGCGGCGGAGATAATCACCGTATCCGGGGTCGAAAGTTATGTCAGTGCGTGTTTTGCCTGTCTGAAGTCCGAAGTAGGCCTCTTTGTGTCTTCCAATGCCGCCATCGGAGGCTGAGATTCTGGTCAGTGTTGCCGGCCACACATATGAAGCGGTGTATTTATACCTACTCTCCGTCTGAGAGGCGCCGAATGCGATATTTGTTAGTCCAGATTGGTCATGTTGCAAGGCTCCGATTGCATTACAGTTATCGTCTCCCGAGAGAACAACAAAGGTTCCTGCCCGGTTGCCCTTAGCTTCAGTTGCTCTAGCTAACTCTGTTGAACCAGCGGAAGATGAAGCATATTGGAACGGATTGAACACAACAGTGCCCGTGGCTCCATCATCACCATCGTTAGACCTGACCAACCAACTAGTTGGGCGAATAGGACCAAAAACACCAAACGGCAGCAATTCTGGGTCGGCGGTGCCATTTTCAACAGAAGGGTTCATCTCGATTCGGATAAAACGAGATTGATTGACATACTGTCCATATTCTCGGAGTCTGTTTGTACTATAATCAAATGACATATACATATCACCGACCTTCGCTGCAACATAATCTGCGGAGGCAGGATTTAAATTGCAATTGGTGTATTGCTCAAGAATAACTGGAACATTGTCGGTGTCAGATGCTCGGCGGATTTGGATGGTAAATGTACCATACGGGTTAGACAGGCTCGTAGGCGCCTTGATGTCTGCGATGGAAATCTTGATATTGTTTTGAAGCCATTCGCCGGAATCGAGCCCGTGGAATTTAAAGAGCTTCGTCATACGCTCGGCAGCATAATGTGCGTACCCGGTAGACATGTCCTGCGAGAAGAACCAGCCAGACTCTGGGTTTTTGAATCCTTCGAGGTGATCATGCCACCCAACTGTCGCCGTGCTGCCACTTGCCGCGGCATTGCCAGATCCACTTGCGAGAGGGAGAAGAAGGCCATAAGAATTACCAGAGGTCCCAACAATATTAAACAAGTTGCTCTCGAAAGTTTCTCCCAGCCAATAATTGCCCTTACCCTCGGAAACCGTGGTGGAATCAACAACGCTTGTGTTTGTCAATATGGGATCCGTGTTGAAAACTTTCCGAATGTAATTCTCTGATGTTTTATCAAAGTTGAACTTTGTGGTATAAAGTGTATTTTGTGAGGTATCCTGAATTACACCTTCGAATGTATAACTTGAGTCTTCTGAGTGGATCATGGCACATGATGCTGTTATGGGGTTTTGTTCAGCCTGAGAGCCAATCGAGACTTGCTTACCTTTAAGTGTGAACGCGCCGTCTCGAATATACCAAACAGCAGCCAAGGAGCCCGTTCCCAAAGATGTGCCTCTAACATTCTCCATATCAGAGCCCGAAGGGATAATCCAAAGGCCATATGCGCCGCCGTTACTGGCCAGCGCTTTGGCCGGGTCTTTTTGGGTTCCAGCAGAAGTCTCGCCGGAAGTTGTCGTCGTCCACCCAGCCTGACCGGCAGTTGTTGCCTGATCATGCTCGGTGCCGAGAAGGCGGAAAATGTTTGCAGGAGCAACACCAGCGTTCAACCAAGCAAATGCGGCGTAAGCGGCATAGGTGGGTCCGGTCTTGTTTCCTTCGCGCCAAACGTCTCCGGAAGATGCGCCGGGAATTGGGTTGCCGAATGTCTCAACAAACTCGGCCAAAGAAGACACCTTATAGGGCCTCATAGCGGGGCCCTTGCGATAACGACCAATGATCGTGGGACCTGTTGCGTCCGGAATTCTCGGAAGCTGGGAATTATCTACTTCGCGCAGGAATATTCCGGGTGATACAAATCTAAACTTTCTAGCCAACGTTGACGACATTTAAAATTCTCCTATTATCGTTTAAATAATACGGTTTTTATTGGGTAACCTTTTACATAATAAATAGTATTTGAAAAAGCAAAAGGTGTTTTACTCTCTATAAAAAGACTTTACACCTTTCTTCGGATTGAACTCCGGGGAATCAGCGGTTATCACTCGCTCACGCGGGAACTTAACCTTGACTGCATTTTCTCTAATGGAGATCTTGGGGCGCTCTTCATTAATGCCCCCGCCAAGCAGATATCCTAGCACCTTAAATTTAATTACCGATTCATATGAACTCTCATCTTCTCCACTAATATCCAAAGACTGAAGAAAATCATTCTGAATAAACCCTTCGAAGCGGTGGCCCTCGTGGCTCATAAAGAAGTTGTTAATTTGGCCGGTGCCTGTTATAAACGGAGTAGCTATTTGGTTCAACTGGGCCTGATAGTTGGTGCGCACAGTAACGCTGTATTCCGCGGCGACATAAACAGGAATTGGCATTGTGATTGTTTCATATACAACCTTGTTGTTTCGGGGGCCGGGATAATTGCGTTGTCCGTGTCCGACCGAAGTGCCACTTAGAGTACCATATTTCCTTGCCGAATCTGCATTTAGAAAATTAGCTGTCTCGTCCTGATTGATCCTTCTTGCGACGGTTAGTGCTCCGCCGCGGGCGTCGGAAATGTTTGGTATATGAGCCCAAGCGGTGCCCTTAAACGCCGGATCTTTGGTCAAGGATGTTCTGTTAACAATAAGCAAAGGGAGTTTTATGACCCCGTTTAAGTCCCTAGAGTCTCTATTGGACTTAATTTGATAAGCCCTCTCTGCGGAGATCCATATAACTGGAACCTTTTTGAAGCCTTTGTTGGTTTCGGACGAGGCGTTAATTGAGTCGTTAACCCAATTATAAAAAGCCTGATCGATTGTCTCGATTGTTGAAGGCATAAGGGTGATTTCTCTTAGCCTACCATCGGCATCCTTAGTTTTTGTATAAGAATAGTCTGGTTTTTTAGCTGCCATCAAACAATCCCTCTCTTGCTCTCACGCACTTGGCGGATATTTCCATTTTATGACTAATCTGGCCGAATACCTGTTTGGGCTCCGATAGAACAGTGATCTCATAATATATATCTCCGTACAACACAAAATCTCCTTCGCGGACATAAAGATCTTGATCCTCTGTCAACCTTCTCTTGTGAAAATGAACCGTGATCGAGGACTCTTTATCCAAGCCAATGTTCGTATCAAACTTTGTCTGGATCCCGTCATACTCGACCAAAGCAAAGACCCTTACAGGTGGAAGGAAAGACTTGTTAATCGCCTCGCCATATAGGGGATGATAATTTGTTCTATCAATATCGATAGGATAATATATAACCTGTTGGCCAACAACTCTCTCAATAAGTTCGTCGTTAACCTGTTTTACAAGATCACGTTCCTTCTTCCCCAAGAACAGCGGAGGAGGAGGTTGTGATGGTTGTTTCCATTTCTTATCATTCTCCGACATTCGTTAGTTATCCTTGGTAAATTGGAAGAGGGATCTCCTGATAAACAGTGTCAATAGCTGTGACCATTGCGGCGTTTTGTTCTGCGAGGGCCTTATAAGTCATTTCATCCAATACGGTTTTAAGTTCCTCTTTGAGCGTTGTTTGCTCTTCTTTGGCTTGTGACAATAAGTCTGATGCGTTCAGAGTAACAGAATCACCCGGAATAGGTATAGTGGCAAACTTGCCCCTTATTTGGCCGAGCACCTCTTTTGATAAGGCCAGAGCATAACGTCGGATCCATTGCTTTCCTATCGAGTTAATATATTTATAAGGTATGTTAGGGAATGGCAGGGTATTCATATTGTTGATACCCTCAACACCTGTCTTCTTGCCCTCTTCTTCTTCCCAAGCATCAAGGTGCATAGTAAATGTAACCCACATTTTTGCTGGGATTTCTGCTTGAGGTATGGGGAAAAGCTTAAGTTTGTTATTGTGGACTTCATACGAATAGTGCGATAGCCTTGTATACATATGATCCTCGTAAGCCATCGCTTGGAGTTTATTGTGCCAAGCAGGAATTAATTCAAAAGTTGTATCATCTGCAAACTGACCATAGTAGTTTAGGTTGCCGACGACATTAAGACCTCCATAATATCCGTAAAACCTCCAAACCGAGGCTGGGGTCTTATAGAATACTCTGCGAATCTTATAGTTACGATTCATCCTGTCTTGCTGGTTTGCTGTGAGTGCGGTGCCACTCTTTTCTAAGCTACCTGTTCCATACGGATTCGAATCATTCGTAGAAGAACTGGAAATAAGAGTTTGCAAATCATATTCCTGCTGGCCGGCCACAATATCAAACGACGCGGAGTATTCCGTAAGGTTGCCGCCGACACCAGCTTCTTCAGCCAAACCCTCTGCAACCCTTTGTGCATAACTGAACTTGTATCTCGGGTAAGCCAAGTTGGCCGGTACACCCGAGGAGGCGCCGTCAATCATTTGACCATCATGATCAAACGAACCGGTTGACATCCCAAGGAGGTCAGAAAGAACATTTTTGGCCTGATGGATGTTAATCTGATATGAGTATTCTAGCACCGCCTCTTCATAAGAGGCATATATGTTCCCGGGCGTAAGCTCTACATCTAAAACGTCGCCGCCTAACTTTTTGTAAGTATATGTTACTTGGTCTGCGGCGCCGTTAATAAAGTTATCATCATATAAAGGAGAGACAGAGGACGCATAAATTCCGAATGGGTAGTGAGTAACATTGCCGGCACCATTACCCGTGGTCGCTGTGCTGCCTGTGGCAGTTAAAACAATCGCGCTGGTTGTGGAAGATGGTGAAAGGTTTGGTGCTGACATTTATTCTGTTCCCCCTTATGCGCTTGCTACAAATACTTCTAAATCAACTGCGGAAGTACCGGCGAGGGCTGTGATATCTACTAAGTCAGCTAAATGTGTTTTAAATGTAAGTGTTACATTAGTACCAGAGGCGATGTCACCGGTGTCGATGGACTGGCCCGGTTCTGCTCCTACAGTAAAAGATGTTACCGCTCCAACTGTATTGACTGCTGTGACTGCTGCATTCGCTGGTATACCAGTTCCACTTACAGATTGTCCAACCGCTATTTTAGCGCTTGAATCGCAGGCAACAGTTGCAGAATCCGCTGTAGTATCACAAGTGGCATCTGTAAATGTTAATTCTTGCTGATTAGCATCCATTGTGTCTGCGACACCGGTATCGTGATCTCCATTATATATGAAAGATTGCCCGTAATCTAATTTTAGTGCGAATTCATCACTGTCTTCATCCCTAAATGTTAAAACAACATGATTTGTATCATCTAGGTTCGTTATTCTTATATATTTAACATCATCTTCGTCAAATTGGCCCGCTACATAACTTTTTGCCAAGTCGGTTTGCGGCGTCGTCGCGAATCCCAAAAGTCCAGTTTCCGTTGTTGATATGGTAACTATTCTTTTTACGACCTCGTTAATGCCGCCTATAGATAACACATTTTTTGAACCCTGATCTCGGCCGTTCAGAATAATTTCTTCTATCAAGGTTACTTTTAGCTTTGAACTTTTAATTGTACTAGCCATCAACAAATCCTCCCGCTGCTAATCCTCAACAATAATTAGTCCCCCACAAGACAAAACCCCCTACAATACTAAGGCTGTTTTGGTACGGGGCTTGTAGATGCGTTTCTAGGCTTACAATAACTAGTCTAGTCCGTTCATCGTCAAGATAGCAACCAAGCCGGGAAGGTCCTCTTTCACATACACGCCTGCAAACAACGTATCCGTTCTTCCGCCAACATATGAGATTGCGGCGTCCAAATGCTTACTGATATCTGGGTCGTTTGCCATTTCTGGTGTCACAACCAGCAACATCGAGCCTGTAGCGGGCTTTCCTTTGGGTAACGGGCAAGGGGAGCGGTTCAAACAGTTCTGAAATATCGCTGCACCCAAGGTTGGGTCTTTCGGGTCTCGAATAATGGTCGAACCAATGAATGTTCTCTTCTTGGTGCGAAGGCAGCGCTCTAGATCTTTAGAATCAAACGACTGAATGGATGATTGTTCTGAGGATAGCTTAAGTATCTGTCCCAGAAGCTTAGCAAACGCGGTGTTGGCAAACGGGAACATTCCAAGCATTCCGACTTTGCCTCTCAGGAGCTTCACTTGTCTCTCGTTGTCTAGGACGATATGAGTGTGTCCCGAGACATCCTTCAAAAGAGAAGCAGCATTCTTGCTAATGGTCGAATTCAGAGATTCTTGTGCTGATGGTTGAGAAATAACATAGACAACATTGCCCCCAGCACTCACAGACTTCAAATAACGCTCAAATACGCCGTGTAAGGACGCGGCGGCACTTCCAGTACCTCCACCCCCTCCAGCGAAGACAAACAGCCAGTCGACGCTTCCAAGCTTGGTTCTCAGGGCGTCCTCAACAACTGCACCGTTGTCTGCGAAGATGGTCTTGCCAAGGTTCACGTCTTTTCCAATACCATCTGCGTCGGGAATCAGGACAACGTGCTTGTCGTCTACACCTTCTGGGATATCTTTAGCCGTAGTATTAACGAGAAGGGTTTTGTTGAATCCA
>Ga0080013_1002522_pt1 | contig 21416 bp, 19 predicted proteins | sample ETNvirenome_6_85_FD_69236 | JGI IMG/M metagenome (GOLD analysis project Ga0080013, IMG submission 69236) | Marine viral communities from the Pacific Ocean - ETNP_6_85 (SPADES assembly) (version 2) | ecosystem: Environmental > Aquatic > Marine > Oceanic | place: Pacific Ocean | collected 2013-06-19 | reverse complement strand
GAGTATAATGTACAACTGTCTTCCCTGCTTTGAGTGCCTGTGTGCCAAGATGAACCAGGACCATAGACTTTCCGGCTCCTGTAGGAGCAATGACTACGCCAAGTTCTCCGATGCCCAAGCCGCCTTTACATAAATTGTCGATGTTTTCCCAGCCTGTAGTAATTGGACTACGGGCTTTGACCAAAAACCTCTCTTCAAAGTCCCTGAGATAATCATAACCAAAATCATTATCATCACCTAGCTTAATAGCTTCGTTGATAACAGTGGAAATCTCATCATATGATGATTGATCTAAGAGTTTAACACTTTTTAGAATGGCCTCTTTTAGTTTTTGCTTTTTGCAGAAGTCAATGGCAGTTCTCTTGATATATTCAGAACCCTCAACTGCCAAGTCCGATCTATATATTCTAGCTAAAAAATCACGGGACTGAACCTTTGTTGCTTCATCAACATTATCCATTTCCGTCCTGAAAATAGTGGCCATCATCTTATATGATGGGTGTACTTTGTACTCTTCTCTGTAAATTAAGATCTTTTTTACGAAGGTGCGTAGAAATTTTAACTCTAGAAACTCTACATCTAAAACCTCTTCGATTTGATCGCAAAAAACTCTGTCATCCAAAATTAATTGACACAAGTCCTCTTGAAACGATCTCCCAAATTTTGAAAAATTTACCTTCTCTTCTTTTGTCATATTCTCTCTCTTTAATAATCTATACTATAACACACTTTCACAGAAAATGTCAACAGTTTTTAAAAATAATATGTTGACAGGTCTGATATAGTGTGCTCCAGTCATATGCTCCAAGACCATCTTCATTACCCATCTTTAGGAATTCGGTCTTATTAAAGCTGCAATCTAGATTATTAATAGAGTTATCTATAACTGCCTTGGATTGTGGCGATATGTTCGGATAATACAATTGCATTATCCGATAATTGTCATGGATCAAATCTTTATTTTCAATAATGTTCTCATAAAGTTTTAGCTTGCGGTCGGGATCCTGGCATACTTCTAAGATATCAATCAACTCACATTCTGTATCCTGCGACATAAATGGAAACCTCTTAGCAATACTCTTCAGGCCGGCCCCTTGGACGCCGGGTAAATTGTCGCTCTTGTCTCCAGCAATTGCACGAGCAAGGGCAAAATTCATTGGATGGATCCCAAATTTTTCTACCACGGTGGGCACATTAAGTACCTCTTTTTGGATCGGGCGGTAGAGTACCGTCTCATCATCGCACAATTGAATAAAGTCTTTATCGCTGCTTACGATTACCTTTTGTTTCCCCGCCAGAGATGACATCTTAATAACATAAGCGATAACATCATCGGCTTCGATTTCCGGAAGCATTATCTGGGAGATAGGCAGTTGATTAAGATATTCAATAAGCCTGGTTTGTTGCCAAATTTTGTTCTCTAGTTCTTGGTTCTCTGTTAAAAGCCCCTGAATGCCTCTGTTAAGGCGCAAAGGCTTTCTACCGTCTTTGTAACCCTTGTTCATCGTCTTCTTCTTCCTAGAGCCTCCTGGGCCGTCCCAGGCAACAACAACTGAATCAGGGCTAGTTTCTCTGATCAGTTTCTGCATGATCTTGAGGAACCCTTTCATTCCTCCGATTGGCTGTCCGTTTGTTGATAAACTCGGATCCACAATGTATGCCCTGTAATACATGTTCAGGGCGTCGATAATTAATACTCTATCTTTTTTATTATTCATATACACACTATATCAAATTTAATGAAATTTGTCAAGCATCTTCTGGTTTTTCTTTTTTGGCCAGGAAATAGAAGATATTCTCTCGACATCTTTCTAGAAGTACAGTTGTATCTTCTTCTTTTAGTTTGTTTATTCCTGGTGACCATCTGATTCCAAATTCCCAATTGTTAATTAACAAAGTTTCTTCTTCTCTGTCGTCGCCAATATACATATATGCTACTTGAACCTTAAGATCTGGGAAATCTGCTTTTATACAATTTATGAAGTCTTCTTTGGTCATAGTATAAATATGCGTTAAGGCAACTTAAGCACATTTATTAATGGTGACGGCGATGATATTTCCGGTGGCGTCGGTTGCGGCGCTGGTGGCGGTGTTTGTTATATTTTCGGATCCGGTGGTTATAACCACGGTAGTAACGGCGTTGGTAATGTCGGCCTCTTCGCCAATATCTGTGGCCGCGGTAGGTATAATAACGCTGACTATTGTAGCATGTATTATATTGATATTCTACATCTTCTAGTCTTTCCGCTATAGAATGTGCGTAATTGCAGTCCTGAGTCTGATATGTCCAGATCTCTGCGTTGTAATTATAGACCCAAACCTTGCAAACATCCGTACAGTGACCTGCATTAGCGTTAGTTGTCCACATGAACAAGCCAGCCACAATTATTAATTTAAAAGCTCTCATTTACTTTTCCTCCAATTCCTCGATATCATAAAACTCTGTTGCGTCCCCGTCGCGCTTATCAAAGCGAAGAATCACTTCCTCATCCATAATTTCCAAAACGCGGGCCTTGAACTCATCTTCTTGAATCTTCTCCTTCCACTTAGACGGCTGGAATTTTACTTCTTTACCGTTGCCCATGTCCATTGTGTACCAAGCTCCTGAAGATTTTAGATGACTGGAGCCTTTGATTGCCTCAAACCAACTCTCTTCGTCTTGAACTCCGATTTCATCTCCCCACAGAATCTTAAAAGTACACTGCCTTCCTTGGGTTCCGAATCGGCTCTTCTTCAGCGTTGCTTTCACTTCTGAACCCACTCTGAATCCGTGATCATCCATAATAAACGATGCTTTGGCTTTGCGGCCGGTCAACCACACTCGTAATGAGTAGGCATAGATCAGCGCTTTTCCTCCCGGAGTCATGTAAGGCTCAACGAGGGCTTCAGACGGTGATCGTGTAATGTTTGTTTTTAATTGGTTCAGAACCAAAAATGTCGACTGACTGTTGGCAATGGGAACTGTTAATTTGCTCATTCCCTTGGCCAAAATACGAGCCTTGACTGCCATGGAAGATAGAGGATTAAAATCCCCTTCCACATCACTAATAGCAGGAGTCAACGCGAGAGAATCCCAGATAAAAAGCATTTGACTTTCATTATTTACTAAGAGATCTTCAATTGTTTCCAGAACAAACTCAACTGACTGGGCTTGAACATAAAGAAGCCGACCTACATCACAGCCCGCACGTTCAAGAAAAGTCGGATCAATAGCCGACTCGGAATCAAAATAAACAACATCAATTCCCATCTTTTGAGCATTAGCGGCAACCTGTGCTGCCATATAACTCTTTCCAGATGCCTCAAGGCCGGCGATTTCCGACACTTTTCCGACTGGAATGCCAGCTAGTCGGCCGCGACAAACAATTGAGTCCAGCCATCTGGATCCAGTTGGAATCCATTGCTTAACCTCTGTAGGGTTATCCTCTGTCAGATTGTGAGCCACAGAAATACCAGCTTTCTTGTTAATCATGCTTCGCATATCTGCGATTGATAATTTCCCTGTTCTTACTTTTGCCTTTCTGGCCATTTTTCTCTCCTATGTTAATATAAATTGAGGCATCTGTAAACCCATGCCTCCCTGCGGTATCAAGTTATTCCTCGATAGTTAAGTTGCCTAGGTCCGTCGAAGTCTCTACGCTCCAGCCGCTGACAATATGACTGTCTGCACTTAGTACGGTTCCGACTGTTGTCTTCACTCGGGCTTCCACGGTCATAAATCCGCGCTTATAATCGTATTGTTCGGTATTTCGCTCAATCCAATCATATTCGTACACGTTCTCGGTGATTACGTTTGCAACATAGTCGGCAAAGCCACTATGATCACGCTCATAATCTTCAAGAAGATGGTTGTCACGCATCTCTTCTAAAACAGGGTTGTCTTTGAAAGACGGCGATGTTACCAACTCTGCAAGCGTTGTTGCAATGCCAGAATTTTCAATCACTGTCTCTTGATAGCCATCCCACGCATGGATAACATCTTCTCCATCTGTGTAAACCAACGTAACTTCGTGGTTATTATCTAAATTAGCCTTTTTAAGCTTGTTTTGTAAACTCATTTTTTTTCCTATATAAGTATAAATTTGGGGCACCTGATGACCCTGTGCCCCCCTGTGGGGAGAGAGAACCTATTCTCCTAGTAGCTCTTTAAAAGCCTGATCTACAACGTTTCCTGTGTCAACGGATGTTACAGTGGCAGTTGCACCCTGCTTGGCCGTATTGCCAGAAGTTGTTGTATCATCAGTCTCTTCAGACAATGCCTGATCTAAAAGAGTTGCGACGTCATCAGTAGTCTTTCTCTCGAAAAGAGTACTGTGGTCCGGAATGTTTTGCAGAAGCTCTGCACAGCGGCTTTCGCCGCCGACTGCATCATTGCAAAGAACCGAACTACGCCGGCGCGGAGTAATCTTTGTTTGTGGGAAAGATGCTCCAGCGGGCTTACCATAATTAATAGTAAGATCTGTGCCTTCCTCCACGTCCGTAATATCTCCGTACTCTGGATTCAAGACAAGATTCAAAAGAGACTCATAAGCCATCTTTCCGTATCCCCACATGCGGACACCCTTGTCTTCTTCTCCTCGTACAAGAACCGGAGAGAAAAACCGCTGGCGTGGCAAAAACTTCTTTGCCATACGACGGGAATCCTCCGTGTTTTCATCAAAAAGTCGTCCTGCAAATTTGCATGCTGGACAGTCGTCTCCGAAATTCTTTTTCGGACACAAGAAGCCGGAATTTTGACCGACCTCATAATGGAACCAGAAATCCTTGAATGGATCTCCGTCTGGTGTGGGAACAATTCGAATCGATTGCTCTCCGTCTTGTGGGCGCCAGAAATTCTCATTTCCTTTGCCGCCTTTAGTGTTTAGGTTATCAAGCCTACCTTGGATTTTCGTTAAATCAATACCCATCTGTTTCTCCTTTTTAGGGTTATAGTCACAACAACTAATTTCTCATTGTGCTGTATACTACTATACCAGATTATTTAAATTTTGTCAAGCTCTTTTTTATCCAGGCTTCACATTATCACTATTTCTGTACTGGATACTACGACTGAAAGACATCGTATAAACGTAGTCTTGTTCATAATTTGTTTGAAATATGCCGTAGCTAATTTTTCCTTCAGTATCCGGTCGCGATTTCATTTGTTCTTTAATTGTTTTTAACAGGGTTCCGTCTTCCTCTAATCTCTTTTTACTAATAGCATAATAATACCTTGTTTCGTATGTTCTGTCAAGAGGAAAAAATAATTTTGGATCGAAACCTTTAATGTCCACATATCCAATGGTAGCAATTTTTGAAGTATCACTCTGTTCATGAAATGTGTCAGAAATAGGATCAATATGATTATAGACGTTAATCATATGAAATGTCGAACAGATCATAGAATTAAGTTTTTTGTTGTACTCGGAAATCACTACATCTCCCACGCAGTCTTCTACCATAGGATTACTGATCATAAAGATTCTTTTGAAGACTCCAGACCTTGCATATTCCTGCAAGATATAATATGTAGATTTTTCTTGTGGACGTTTTGTTATTGGCAACAGTTCTAAGTCTGGTTCGATGTATAAAACATTAATGCCACAGTGTTTAATATTTTCCAGTATATTCAACGTGGCGCCTGCGATGTTACCAGCACCAGAAACTATAAATAAAACCTCTCCACTTACATTTTTGAAGAAGTTCTTCATTTTCGGACACTTAGCTTCGTATCTCTCTGGACCATCTTGCCATGGCATATTATAAATGCCATTTTTCTTCAAGCCCTGGAGATTGTCGTCAATCTTGTAGATGCTATACTGTTTATATTTAGCAAATTCATCTGCAATGGCGCAGCCAGCATTTCCTAATCCAATAATAGTTTCCATTTTAATCTTCTGTCCATTCTAATACAATTCGATCTTTAAAGGAGCCTCTGTCAGCGATCTTCTGTAGTATTTGATGCTGGAGGGCTTCGACCGAGTAATCAAAAGCCTCTAGTATGGCACCAAAAACTTCGGCTACGTCACCAATCTCTTCTAAAGAGGGCTCTTTTAAAAATTCACTAGCTTCTTCTAATAACTTTTCTTTTAATTTCTGTTTATATTCTTCTTCTGATGCAATGTGAATAGAATATTCCTTTCCCTCAGTCGACATAATCTCTGGAATTCTATCTCTTATTAATTTGTTGTGTATTTTCATAAACTGATCTCCATCATTTTTCCGTAACTTTCTCCGGCGTGGATATTAACCTTGAAGTTACCAAGCTCTGTGTCAGAAAATTGCTTAATTAAATCCTTGAGCATATGCTTGTCCTCGACAGAGAAATCAATAACAATGCTGTCATGTACACAAAATGCAATTTTGGATTTCTTATCCGATAAAACCTTATGGATCTTAATCATTTGTCGCAGAATAAGATCTGCACAAGTACTTTGAATTATATAGTTGAGGGCGTGATGTTCGTCTGAAGGAATCTTTCTTCCAAAAACCGTGCTGACGCTTTTTCCATCCCAGTATTTACTCTTTACAGCTTCCTTGTCATATGCCTTTAAAAGAAGCTTCTCGTTGTTGTGCTCTTTGCTATTATACAGCCATGAGAACACTTCTTTTTTAGCTTCGTCCCTTGTCATCATCTGATCAGACTCGTTGTCATGGAGAATTTTCTTGTTCCACTCATGGATATCCCCTGGAAGTTGTTTATGTCCGGTAAGCGCCATCAGAGTCCTTAATTCGGCACCATTAAAGTCAAGCTCGACGAACCAGTCGTTGTTGGGCTTTAATACTGATCTATAGTTTTTTGGTAATGTCAATACTGGAAATGTATTTTTCTTTGTTGTTAATCTTCCAGTCTTTGTTCCGAAAATATTGTATTTTATATAAGGCTCTGTTTTCTTTAGTTTTTTATACCACTGGCGACTCTTATAATCGACCGCGTTTTGGCGCAATTCCGCGAAATCAAAGTTTAGTCTTTGATAAGACATATCATTTATAACCCTAGACAAGTCAACCAAGAAATTATAATTTGGTGGACGGTCATAGTTTTCTATTACGTGTTTTGTAATTTTATTTTTGATCTCACAAAGCTCAACAATAAACCTCTCTGGTACAAGCTCATAAAGACAATTGTCATTAAGATCTATCTTGGCTGTATTGAGAGATTTTCGAAATGCATTTATTTTGCTGCTTACTCTTTCCCACTCAGGAAGAAATCTCTCGGGAACAACATTCGCAATGTTGCTGTCCCCAACATAGAGAGAAGCATATCTAATGTCCACGCCATCCAAATAAGAGGCGTAAGACCAAGTTGCAGTAAGATCCTCTGGAATTCTTTCATAATTTATTACTCCGTTGGCGTATATACCGAAACACTCTTTTTTTTCATCTAGTGTTTGAAATATCATTAATAATCTGTTTTTTTAGGTTCTTTCTTTTTTGAAGAAATTTTAAAGTTATTATTAGTATACTCTAAAGCTCGGTAAATGTCAAAGTGTTTATTTAATTTTTTTGCTTTTTTTATTATAAGACTCAATCTTGCCTCTGTAAACTTATTTTTTTCTTCTATATTTCGAATAATTATATACTTTTCAAGCCAAAAATTTAAGTCATAATTTTGATCGACATAATCTTCTGTTACAGGGTGGCGCTCGGTACTAACCGTGACTACTTTTTCACAAATAATTTTCTTCTCCTGGAAGACTGGATATGCACTCACATAAGAATTGTACACGTTTACCATGTGGGCTTTCAGATAATCCAAGTCAAAAAAATAAGATTTATAGTAATAATATGAAAATAAATTTTCTGGTGTAAAGCCATAAACCTTCATATATTTTTTCATTTCTGGAGATTTTATATCTGCCACGATTCGCCATGGCGCATTTTTATCAACCATAAAACCAAACTTTCTGGCTGCGTGTCTGTAAAAAAGAAAAGATGGATCTTGAATATAATCTATTTTTCCGGGGTCGTCCGAGTGTTTATCGGTTGCAAACTCTATAATCAGCCCGCTTATTGTTGGCGATACAGATGTGCTGGTTATAAATTTGCTCTTGGTCAACAAAACTGATATTTTGCTTTTTTTAAGATAGTTAATATACTCTTTGGCAAAAAGATCGAAAGATTTTATTTTGTTTTTTCTTTTAGAAAGTCTTAGAGGAGAATATGTTTGAGCGAATGCGTCATAATCAGAATTTAATAATCCATGATATTCATTTTTTAAATTTAACCAGCCTCGCTTGGGGTCAAGCTGATTAAACAAGCTATCCTTGCAAATTACCCCTGTTTGAATAGCATCTTCAAAATACTGCATCATGTCTTTATATGCATCCGCCACAAAATCTGCAACAAAAACTGCCGAGCGACCTGAAGATGGAATTGGCTTTAAGTTCTCTTCAGATAAAAATACAGGATTGTTATTTTCATCGAGTCGACCGTAATGTTGTTTCTCGTTCCACATATCAATCGGTTCGGGGCCGGCATCAGAGGGGTAAGAATAAAGATTGTAATGCTTCCTGGAATAATATAGTGTTTCTGCATCTAAACCGTTTTTTCCAATTGGACTTACAAATGGAAGTATATCTTTGTCATCAAATTTAGCCATTATCTCTGGTCTCCAAACCAACTGCCATCCGACTGGTGAGTGGGTTGTTCAGTTGGATCTTGCGCTGCTAAACTGTTGGTGCTTGGATGGTTTGTTGATGCCATCTCGATAGACTCTCCGCCTCTTCGTCTCTTATAATTTGTTGGGAAGTTCTCCCACAACGTCTTCAATGTTGTTTGAAACCCGGCAGAGTCAATAGAACACTGCACTTCGATAATCAAATAATAGCCCCCAAGTCTAAGAATTCTTTGATTTTCTTGGAATGCTTTTTCTGAAAAATTGCCGAAGCCCATCATTGACGGGTCTATAAATATATACTGACCATTCTGAAACAAAGGATTGCCTATCATCTCGATATCACAATTGTATTTTGATCCGCGAAGGCCTTCGATATCGCTTCTTTGATTTCTATCAACAACAGAGGCCTCGGCGGCATATTTTCTTTTTTCGGCTTTGAAGTTAAACTTTTTAGCCAGACCTCTATCTGCTCCGACGCGCAAGTGATAAATTCCATTGCTGGAGTCTTCCAGAGGGTTCCCGGTTAACCGGTTAACGTTACTACTGTTGGCATATAGAATAGTATAATTAAAAATATTTGCCGGATTTGAACCTGGCTTGGCTTGCAAGTCTGAGACTTCTTTAGAAGAATCTGGTTTAGAATGGGTTCCGCGAACTATGTTCGCTTTCATGCCGTTTAGACCGCCAACCACAAACAATCTCCCATTTTTGCTTCTTCCAGTTAATCTATCAGAGCCATCTGAAGCGGCGGGTGCATTAAAAGTAGAACTTTTTACCGTTAAATAATTCTGTGCCGATTCGCCGGTTTCACTGCCATAGCAGGTCGTCCCAAACATCGGATTAATAATATAGGATATAATTTCTTTTATAAAGTCATGAGCGCTCATATTAATAATGTCCCTTTTTATTATCCTGTTCTGGTACCATATTAAAAAATAATGAAAAGAAACTGGTATGTCTGCTAGATTTATTTGTATCTTCTTTTTTGTAAATCTATCAAAAAAATAAAAATCGCCTATTAATATCTTTTGGCGTTTGTGGTCTGGGTGATTTGCAAAATTGTTAAGAGCGATTTCTATTATATCTCCAAAATACATAAATTCAAACTGTACAAAAGTTCTATTAGCTTCGTTAGTAAATTTACTGTTGGCTGGGTCTAGATCGCGGACCCACTTATGCAAGCTTTCATCCGCATCGTGGATCCAGTCTTTTGCTATGCCGGCGTCTTCGATCTTACTGTGGCCCGAGGCGTCGCTGCTATGTTCATGTTGTTGTTCAGCTAATTTATTTGAATAGTTAACCGAACTTTCTCCTCTGCTGGTTGCATTTTTAGCCTTTTCTTGCCAGAACTTGTCGGCGCCGATCTGTCCGAGGCGATTCCACTCATGCATACTCCTGCCTTTATAGTCCTTTTGAGCTAGCTCAGTGTACGTCTTCAGTATGGATTTTTCTCTATTGGTTAACCTACTTATGTCCCTGTCTTTAATCCAGCTTGTGTCTGTTTCCTTTTCATATGCATAAGGTTTTCTACTTATCATATCTTCAATTACACTCTCGTCGGTTATGCCGGCGGCTTGAAGAACAGCAGCAAGCTGCGCTTTTCCTTCAGGGCCCATGGTTAATAAATCACTCCGCAAGGCACGAAATCGGGCAAGAGCAGTAGCTTTTAGTTGCTTTCCGTTCCACATACCTAACTCTTCTTGAGGTATTGCAGCTACTTTGAGCCTGTCAGACGCGATCAAGCTATTTATAAAGTATTTTTGTTGTTCTCTTCTCATTTCTGCTTCCGACAAAGCTTTAACATTGTCATATGTGGCGATTATGTCTTTCAATCTGGCTTCGTCAACTTCGGTTAGTCTATCATTCAACTCTTCGTCTTTGCTATCATAGTTAGACGGAGAGCCATCTGAGCCTTCTTTGGCATCCTTTTCCCGTTTTCGTCGAGCTAGTTCGAATCGGGCTTCGGCGGGAGTTACCTTGATTGAGTCTTTTTTTGTTTCATTTCCTTCAGAGAAGGCTCTTTGTCTGGCGTTTGATTCTGCCTGGCCCATTCGAAACTTACTAAAGACATTTGATCTCGGATCTTGTAAAGCGTTCTCTAGGGCGCCGACAAAATCAACAGTAACCCTCAAAGATCCATCCTGATTAAACTCAATATCGTGTTCGGTCACTGTTAAATATAAAACTACCTTGCAGTCATTGATGGCGGAAAGCATACCAGGGCTCATTAATTTTTTGTCCTTAATTCCCCGGGGGAGACTCCAACCAACAATGGCTTTGAGCCTCCAAGCAGACGAGTCATCGTTCTTTCTTAGGACCTGGCCCTCTTCTTTAGAATATATCTTGGATTCATATGGATTTATAATGTCTGAAAATTTATATTGAATATCTTTTCCTTTGAATTTTTCTCTTGATTTTCGCGGTGCCGTAAAATCTGCAAGATTCTGGAAAAACAACGCTAACTTACATTTGGTACTATATTTGACCTGGGCAGGGTCTTTTCCGTCGTATGTCCATTCAAAAGATTGTATTCCTACGCCATGGCCGCGGCCGAATTTATCTTTAGTTATTTGTGCAACTTCTTCCTGGCTCATTGCCTCGCTTGGAAAATTAAACTCGACGTCCTTATATTCGCTTGGAGATTTTGAAGGATCCGTAACAAGATATGATTTAAATATTCTTATTTTTGGCACTAATAGCGCTTTTTGATCCGGCGTCATATCAAATAATATCTGAGTGCCTGGTTTTCCTGTCAACATAGATATTAAAACTTCTGGAGATCCTCCGTGAATGGGAGTGAAGTTTTTAAAATGTTTTGAAGTTTTGCTACCTTTATCGCGCCCCCATCTAGAATATCCAGTGTATACTCTCCAGTTGTCTATCAAAAAGCACTGTTCAGCAAGGCGCCGTGCTTGTTTTTGGCCATCTCCAGAACTTACATAACTGGCCTCGCTTATTTCAAATTGTTTCTTTGAGGTAGCCATTGTTAAACCCTAAATATTGTTAAAACATTTTCTAAAGGAAAAGGAACTTGAATTACATCTCCGTTCTTTACATGACTATCGGTAGGTTTTTTATTAAACCAAGCTATAACCCACCATAATTTAGAATCATTATAATATCTATGTGCCAATTTATGATATCTATCTCCTGTGGCCCAAATATGAGAGACCACTTGTAGGGAACTAAATTCTTCTTGTGTTGGCTGATACAATACCGGTGTTGTGTAGTGATCAACATAAATTAATTTTTTGTTTTCTAGGAATTCTTTTATGTTTTCGTGAAAATTTCTCATTGTGGGTCGACTATAATATCTGTTAATTGCCATTTGGTTTCTTTCCTTATGTACTTTCTGAGGTGTTGCCCTTTAGAACAACCAACTCGGCGCTGGATTGTTGTGGGTTGTTTGGATCTTTTCTGGTTGGATCTGCTCCCTGTTTTGGGTTTCTTTTTGGTTCTGCGACTTTTCCCGCAGGTACACCATATGGAAAATTGGCAGCGTTGGCGGCGCCTTCTTGATTGAACCCCAGCGCATGACTGTGTAAGGCGGTCAGGGCCATGCTAACATTATAGAATTTTGGATACAAAAAACCGTTTGTCTCTTGATCAAAAACAAATCCCGAACTTAAGTCTGGCTTAAAGGAAAAACCTTTGCATGTGCAAACTAAACCAGATTCTTTTGCTGCCCCATTAGGGTTTCCGGCTGCAGCAATTAAATTCATGAATTTTACTTTCATTAATGGTGCAGCCGATATTGTGTTTGCCCCCACGCTCACTGCCCCCTGATGTAATGATTGGTGTTGCATGTCGTAGTTTGGATATAAAAAGCCAATCAATTTAGAAAATTTTTCCAGGTTTGATCTTGCCTCCTCTGGTGAGCCGGCAACAATATCAAAAGCGATGCTTATCTCACGAGAAGTATTTTTAAATGTCTGGATTGGATCCATTCGTCCGTATACTTCTTCTGACTCCCAATTGCTAGAATAGTTATCACTAAGGTCCGTAATATATGCCTTAAAATCAACGGATTGATCTGTCGGTATATGATAGAATTCTATTTTCTGACCTTTTTCGCGTTGGCCATTTCCTGTGTCTACAAAACCCATTTTTTGTCCTCTTTATATAAATATTGATTCATTGCTTTTTTCATTATAACATCATTTAGGAATAATGTTTGTCTTTTGTTCTACCTTATCATATACTGCTCGGCCGAACTCTCTATCGTTAAGCTTCATAATAACCGTTGTGCCTTCTCCGCCGGCTCCAGGGGAAGCCGATGCCATTCCGGTTTCCTGAATTGCCGAGATAAAAGCTGCTTTAATGTCTTGCACATTTAAGCCACCCGATTTGCCAGTTTTTGCATCGGTTGCTCCGGACATAATTCTCTGTACGTTTTCATTAGTTACAACGTTAGCTCCCTTGCCCATCGTTATCATTTCTGGGCCGGCCTCACCAACAATGGCCGGCCCGCCCTGGAAGTTTGTTACGCCGCCCTGAAAGAACGGCATAGAATCTAGAGTAACTGAATCGATGTTTGGAATACTAACAAATGGAATCAAATTTACTGCATCGATTAACTTATTTATCATCCATATCGCTGCATTAACTGGGGCAGTTAGGGCTGTAAATATTACTTTTCCTACTGCCAAAACGACATCTTTTAGGCCCCAGAACATTGCAATTAAGGCAACAATCCCTACAATCACTAATCCAACAGGATTCATCGAAAGCACCAGGTTAAAGAGTGCCATGGCTCCAGAAGCTATGCTTGTAGCTACGGCTACAGACCCCAGTATGCCGGCCAGGGCGATATATCCGACAACTTGCGCCGCTAGGATAATTACCTTTTTCGCTCCGAGCAATATGCTTTTTAATAACTCTTTGTTTGCCAATTTCCTGGCCAGGGCCTGAGCATAAATCAAGGTATTTAAATAAATCTCTTGGGCTATATTCCATGCCTGGATTTTTATTTTTTTCAACATAAGAGTGTTCACGAATGTAATTGCTACACCCATGGCGAGCAGGGCTATGCCCGCGCCGACAATGTAGCCAATAAATCCGCCGCCTAAGCTCATCACATATGTAAGGGCTGAAAAAAGATACCCTAAAGCTGTCGCTACGTAGCCTAAAATCGTAAAGACGGGCTTTAGAGAAACAGCCAGGCTTTGGAACATTATTTTCATCTTATCACCAAGAGTCTGAAGCTCTTTAAGTGCTTCATTGAAGTCTTTTTGTTTTTCATCTGCCTCCGCTGATTTTTGCATTTGCTCGTCATAAGAGGAAAGGGATTGGCCGAATATTTTATTGGCCTCGGACATATCGGAAATCCCGGCAGCATTGGCGATGGCCATTTTCTCATATTTGCCCATATCTTTCCAAGATCTATTAGAAGCTTCCATAGCTTCGATCATTGCCCTGGTTCTCTGCTCCTCGTTCATTCTAACCATCTGAATGGAATTCAAATATGGACCTCCGAGGACTGCATTTAAATTCCCAACTGCTGTTGCGGCGCCCTCAAATGTGTCAAACTGTTCCATAATACCAAGAAGGCTGGTTGTATCCATATTCAATGATTTCGCAGAGGCTGAGACCTTTTTAAACACGTCCATCATGTTGGTGCCATATGCGGCCAATTTCTTTGAAGCTGCGTTAAATTCCTCGGCCATCTGTTGCGGAGGTACGCCAATTTCCATTGCCAAGCCTAAAACATCTCCAATCGCCGCCTCGGCTTCTTCAGAAGACATTCTAAATGCGCCAATCAGGGTATCATAACTTTCTGCAATGGCTTCGTTTTGGATTCCTAGCTTGTCCATTGTCGCTGTAAAATCAACCATACTTTTCTGGGCGCCTTCACCTTGTTTGCTAAAGGCAGCGACCTTAGAATTGAGAGAAACAAGAGATTCTGCATATTCCTGTGTGTTGATACCTAATTGGCGCATACTGTTTCCGGCCAAATCAAAACTGTAGGTCATGTCAGTGATCATCTGATCGTAGCGGCGGCCCTGGCCTGTTGCTTTTCCGACTGCGGCCGTTTGTTCATCTAGGGCATATGCTGTGGCTATTGAACTCTCAATCATCTTTTCAAAAGTCGATCCAAGAATGTTGGCCGGTGTCATCGTCTCTTTGAACTTCGATTTCATATTATCGAGAGCTTCGCCAGTGCTTTTAGCATCGCCCATGGTTGTTGCTAGGGCGCCCCAAGTTGTGTCTCGCCACGCCTCACTGATACCGGTAGTAGATTCGAGCATGCCCTGGAAACTATCTCCTGCCTTCTTTATGGCGCGCTCGCGTTTTTTCATTATCTTGAGATCTCGTTTCTTGACCTCAATTTGCTTATATAGGTTTTTTAAGATATCTTGCGATGTTTTGAGATCTTCTTTTGCAATTGCTATTTTATCTTCGTCACCAGAGATTAAAGCAAAATTGAGCGCCGTTTGTTTGTCTTTTTCAGCGTTAATTGCCTCTTCAATACCCAAAGACTCTTGCATCTTTTTAATTCTGGTTTCGAATATTGTAATTTCGTTTTCTCTTATGCCGGCAGCAAGCTCTACCTTATTACTAAGGTCTTCAGCGTGCTTAAGCTCCTCTTTCATGAGGGCGTTGGATTCTTTCAGACTGGCAAGGCGCCTTTCAGCGGCGTCAGCGATTGCTTGTTGCTTTGCTAATTGTTCTTCTGGTGTAATATCGTCTGCCATTCTCTAGTCCTCTATGACTTAAACGGCCATATTAATCCCGTTGTTTTCTCAAAGTTTTTAATAGCCTTGTCCAACTTTATTTTAGATTTGTAAGTCCTGGGATCATCCAGCCCAAATTTCTTGGCTGCGACCATAAATTGTTTTTCGTTTCCTAGGGCTCTGGCATAAGAAGCTATTTCTGATTTTGTGCCTCGAACTTGAAAGTTCGGCAGGGGTCCTGCGCTTATGTTATACGTTCCAAACATCTTTCCCATAATCATTTTGGTCACTCCACCAAACATCCTCAACCAACTTTCGGTTAAGAGATCATTTTTTGCTGCTCCCAAATCAATGATTTGTTCAGAAAGCTCATCTTCATGAAGATTTTCCACTATAAATTCCTCCAGGCACAATTATCTCTTATAAATAGTCTCATAATTTAAAAAAAAAGACTACTTTCGTAGTCTTATACTTATCTTTTCGTGCGAGAGTTTGAAGTGGCTTTTTTCATTTCCTCGCTTTCCTTCTTAAGTTGATCTGCTAATCTAGTAACAAACCACCTTCTCAGTCCAACTGGCAGACTGTATGCCTCGATGAAACTCCATCCGCCATAATATTTTAAAAAGAAGAACTCTTCATAAACGCTCTTCATATAGTCATCACTTAGGCCAAAAAAACTCCGCGGTCAGCGGAACCTCCATTTCCGTTTCTGTAAGGCACTCCTCGCAGAAAAACTTCTGTGTTAGATCAACATTCGGAACTGATTTACCATAAGTCTTCCTTAAATGTCTTGAGTCTGTGGCGGGCATATTATCAACAAACTTAGAAATTGTATTTCTATCTGTGTGCCCATTGACAGATTCGATAAACATTTTGAACTGTGAGGTGAGATTATGCTCGCCAAGCCCATGTTTGCTTTTTGTTTGCTGCATTTTTACTAGTGCAGTCTCGTCTCTGCCTGTCAACATCTTAGCCTCAACGACGACATTAGATTTTGGCAAAGTAATAAGTAAAGTGCCATTATCTGTTAATTCTGCACCATGAGATGCGCAGTTGTCTGGTCCATTAATTTCTGCTATTGCTAAATTAAACTCATGTCGAGATGAGTTTGCACAGACTGGACATGTCACGGTTGTCTCATATTCTGAACCGTATCCCGTTTGCCTAGTCGCAATAATAATTGCATTTTTGTCTCCGACCAATAGCTGGTCTGGCTTGATTGTCTTGTCCGTCATGACGTTTTCTAACAAGCGATCAATTGCTAATCCCTTCTTCAAAAGAGATTTCGATGTTAAAATGTCCTCGTCTTTCGCCGTCATATGGCGGATTTCAACAGTTTCTTTATTGTGCAACGAATGACCTTCTGGGTAAAATTTTCCTTGAGAAGGCAGTTCCACAAACTCAGTTGGCGTTGCGAAATCAAGCGTTCCTGGGGTTGTTTCTGTTGCGTCGATTGGGGGAGCATCAGCGGCTGGCTGGTTCGTTCCAATTCGATCTTCGTTATTTCGTGTAGACACTTATCACCTCATAATTTATGTGTACTATAAGTATATAGGTATTTTTTATAAATGTTAAGGAAAAAGTTTATGGCTAGAACGTGCTACTCTATTTTGGCCCAGGTTTTGGCCCAGGGCCGAACGGGGTACCCCTTTTGGACATATTGGCATAATCATATCGAATAGTAATTGAAATTTCTACCAGATCCTCGGAACCATAATCAAGAGATCCAAACTCTACGTTTTTGATCCAAGCATTTTCGAGAGTCCACTCTTCAATGACATCTGACGCGCTGCCTCCAATTTGCTTTAGAAACACAGTACCAAGAGCATCGCATGAATCTTTCTTAGTTATAACATCTGACATGGCCTCCTCTGGGCCCCATGGAAGATTGTATCCGGAGTGTTGCAGGATGGCCATCAACGTCGCTGATGCGTCTGGAGAGGCTGGATCAACCATTGTGACTGTGATCTCGTTCCAAGTTACTCTGCCTGGGTAATAGTAAGTGTGATTAAGAAACTGATGCTCTGTTTCCGATACCTCAAAACCTGGTTTATCGGCTGTTTTGATAATATAATCAATTCCCCAGTTAGAGAAGTTCATTAAGTATTTAAAACTTCTTTTTGGTTCTAATGTTCTTTCGCTCCAGAATGCCATTTTTTAATTTATCTCCTTGTTACTATTCTAAATAGTGTCTATAAAAAATTACCTTTGAATTAATCTTCAAATGCCGCCCCGTCATTCGTAATTACGAAATCAAGTGCGATGAACTCAATTGCCTTTGCAGGTTTGAGCATGATCTTTGCATACATGATATTTCTATCAATAAGATCTGGGGTTGTTGTCGACTCATCAAGAACAACTCGGAAATCAGATAGACCCAAGCGAGTTCTGATTGATTTTAAGAATGGCTCTGCTTGTCCTCTAAATCTCTCCCACGTAGTGGTTACATTTTGATCGAACAAGAGTGTTGCTGCCATTCTAGAAATTTCTTTCTTTACATGGATCATCAATCGACGAACATTGATTCTATCAAGAGCAGAATCAGTTGATTGAAGCGTCTTTTGGCCGAAGATAACAATGCCCTCTGCAGGGAATGTTGCAATCGGATTAATGTCAGCCTCATAAAGCTTATCTCTTTCTTCAGAATTAAGTCTTTGGCGAACACCTACGACTGGAATACCTGCGGCGCCATCTGTGAGGCCTCCGCGTGTGAAGCCGGCTGGAGCAAACCAAAGCTCAGTCTTTCTCTCCGAGCTAGCCATTGTGCCCAGGGCAGCAATGGAAGGTGGCATCCAGATGGTTCTGTTAGAGATCGTATCTCTTGCCTGGACCCATGGATAGAAAGCGCAACCATAGCTGGAATTGAGGCCTCTTGATAACATCGAAGTAACTGCAGCATCTACGGTACCAACATTTGATTGGTCTCCATTTATATTCTCTACATTTGTACTGAAGTCGTTCTCGATATCAATGATAGCAAGAGCGTCTCCGCGGCCTTCGCAAGTATTGATTAAATGCTCTGTGATCTGAGGCTTGAAGATACCAGGAACAGTTGCGATATTAAAGTCTACAACCTCTGGGTCCGAACATGCGTCGATACCGCGTTTGACTGTATAGTAAGCATACTCGGCTAACTCATTTGTTCCCATTCTGGTGTTATTCAAAGGATCTCTCTCTGTGATATCCCAACCATCATGGCCACCGGCAAGCACTGTTGTGAATCGGTTAAAGCCTTGATCAAGAACTTCCTTCCAACTCGAAGAGAGCGCGGTTAATGAAGTTCCGGCATCTCTAGATCCAGAAACCCACTGGGCTCCTCCTGTTGCACTGTAGGATTTCAAGTCATCTAAGCTGAACATCCAGGAATACTCAGTGTTGTCTCCTGGTGTAAATTGTTGTGCAGAAAGATGAGATGGGAGTGGACGCAAAACATCCATATTACTCTTATCAAACTTAATGCTTCCTGACTTTGTTGTATCTGCTCCAAAATATGCCTTCTTTGGGTTTGAGATTGGAGGAGATTGTGTATTTTTTCTAAGAGGAATCGATGGCATTATAATAGAACCACTGAACTTCTGGTCATCACCTAAGTATAACAATTGGGCCGATGCTACACCGCGAACCAGCGCAGCTTCTGCCAGGGTACCAACAAAATAATTACTAGCTTCTAGAATATATCCATTTGTCAGAGCGCTCGTGTCGGAGCGCTTACCTGCTCCATTTTTGTGGTCGACAACCGAAAGGGCGTAGCCGGCTGCGTTCCCGGCGGAACCGGAAAAGAGACTAAGAGATTTAAGTCTTACCGGGCCGTAAACACCAAATGGAAGATACTCGGCGTTTGTTGCACCGGCATCGACGTCAGCGTTCATTTCTATGCGAACATGCTTAGAGTTATTTGAATAGTTTCCATATTCCTTGTGTCTTTTTTCGGCATCATCCCAGGTTACGTATTTATCACCAATTTTTTTAGCGACATAATCCGGGGAGTTCGGGTTCAAATTACAGGAACTAAATTGTTCAATAACTTGCTCACGATTATCATTGTCAGATAGTCTACGAAGTACGACAGTAAACTTTCCATATGGATCATCGAGGTTTGTTGCCGCCTTAATGTCCTTAATCGATATTTTAATATTTTTGCTTGTCCACTCTCCTCCGTCTAAAGCGACGAAGCGGAACAATTGCTGAGTGTGTGACTCGATATTGAAGCCGCCGGTTGGGACGCCACCAGTAGTGTTTCTTAAATCTTGAGAAAAGAAGAATCCAGTCTGTGCAGCTTTCATGCCCTGCTGTTGGAGACCACCGTGGTTTGTCGCATCAGTACCAAGAGCAACAATTGCTCCCCAGGAGGCGCCGGATGTTTTGGCGTTGGTATGGTTTGTTTCAATATGTTCAACAATAGCTCTATCGAACGTCTCACCAAGGAAATAATTTTCTTGCTGTGCAGTATTTGTTATTGCAGTGTTCGTCAAGGTTGGATTTGTATTAAACACCTTTCTGATGTATTTTTGAGATGTTGGACTAAGGTTGAAATTAACAATTTTATCGCCTGTCGAAGTACCATCACTAATGTTTGCCTTAAACTCATAATTGGCTCCCTGCGATTGTATTAAAACGCCTGAACCAGACATTGTTTCTCTACTCGCTCCATGGCTAGCCTTTCGAGTTGTACCGGAAAGATGAATAAATCCGGAATTCAAATACCAAATAGCAGCCAAAGTACCTGTGTTTGGGGTGTCTAAAGCAGAACTAGATCCAAAAAGAACTAGTCCATATGCTCCACCAGAAGTAACCGGGGCGTCTGCTGGCGGGTTTGTTGTTTTCCAGCCGGCTGCTCCGTTTGTCTCAGCATCAGTATGCTGATTTCCTAACAATCGAACCACATTAATTGGGCCAGAGTTCTTGAGCCAAGCCTGAGCGGCAAATGGGGCATATGTGGGAGAAAGTTTATTTCCGTTTCTCCATACATCGTCTCCATCTCCGCCTGGAATTGGATTTCCGAACACTTCCACGAATTCAGAAAAAGACTGAACTCTCACCGGTCTCATGGCCGGGCCTCTCTCGGTACGCCCAATTACCAATGGGCCGATGGCCTCTGGTCTTTTTGGAACTTGCGAATTATCGATCTCGTCGATGAAGACTCCCGGGGATACAAACTTAAACTTATCAACTGACATGTTAACATTACTCCTATAACTGCGAAATTTGAATGATTTCTTAAATAAATAGTATATTGCTTACCGAAAAGCAATCATTAATCACGATAAAATCCTTTTTTATCGATGTGACTTGGAATGTCTCCAAATATTACGCGCTCTCTGGGGATTTTAACTTCAACAGCGTTCTCTTTTTTTGTTATCTTTGGGTTCTTTTGATTGTCTTCTTCCCCCATCAAATAACCCAACACTCTCAACTCTATATCCGTAACATATGTTCTTTCAGCCTCATCCATTGAAGCCAAATTATTATTTAGGTTATAGTCCTCTCCAATGAACATCTCGTAATAATGTTCATTTCTTCGAAGGGTTATTATATTAAGACCATATGGCCGAGTTATAAACGGTGCTAACAACTTATTCATTTGTTCTTGGTATTCTGTTCGAATACTAAACTTATATACTAAGTCGATATAAACTGGAAGGGGCGCTGTAACTGTTTCATAGACTATCTTTTTGTTATCTGATTTAGATGGGAAATTGATCTGTCCATGGCCAGAACCTTGTTGTGCGCCGGTTTTTTTCTTACTGTCGGCATTTAAAAAATTCGCTGTTTTGTCTTGCTTTATGGTTCTAGAAATTATGAGACCTTCTTGGCCAACATTTCCCCAGTAGGTACCTTTTCTATCAAGATTTTTTGCAATAGAAACCCTTTCTAAGGTCGAGATTGGTAAAATAAGAACTCCTTGGTCGTCTCTCAGATCTTTATTGTTCTTTATTTGATTCGCTCGTTCGGCGCCTACCCAGACGACGGGAACTTTCTTGAACCCCTCGTTCGTGCTGGAAAACAAATCAAAGCTCTTGTTTATATATTCAAATACTGCAAGGTCTATATTTTCGATTGTCGAAGGTTGTATTTCAAAGATGTCTTCTGCCATTTTTAATTACCGTCAAATAATCCCTTTCTTGCTCTAATGCATTTAGCTG
>Ga0080013_1002521_pt1 | contig 21425 bp, 17 predicted proteins | sample ETNvirenome_6_85_FD_69236 | JGI IMG/M metagenome (GOLD analysis project Ga0080013, IMG submission 69236) | Marine viral communities from the Pacific Ocean - ETNP_6_85 (SPADES assembly) (version 2) | ecosystem: Environmental > Aquatic > Marine > Oceanic | place: Pacific Ocean | collected 2013-06-19 | reverse complement strand
CCGTTGTTTCATATCCGAATTTAATTTTATTTTCTTTTAATTGGTCTGAAACTTTATGTTCAAATCCGCTTCTATAACCATGTTTTATTGCATTTGCACGCAATTTGGATTTTGATCTCCATGACATAACTTATTCCTATTTAATATAAATATACTAATAGTCCCAACGAATTAGGAAATTCATATCAATATCATTACGTTTTTGAATAGGCTGTGCTAATTTAGCTACAGCTAATAATTGATATTTATCATTATATAATCCTACACTTGTAATATATGGATATGCTGAACCTGATTCAAATATCGATTTATATCTGTTGCCTGGGGCTCTTCCTACTTGTTGTGCTTTAGTTAATGAAGTATCAAATGGCGCGGTATATGTTGTCGATGGATTAACTGTTGTATTAAAATTTCCTTTTGGAACACGAACTAAAACTTCATTATCATATATCGTATGTGTTCCTTTCCATGATGTTGTATATGATTCTGCAAAAAGGCCAGAACCTGTATTATATTTTGGCATTGGTGATGAAACTACTAATTGTCCGCTTCTATAAAATATATTTCCTGCTACATTCGTTTGGTATAATGACCCTGATAAATAATGTCGGTTTGCTAATGATGTAATTGCATCATCTTCGACTGCATAATCATACATACGGAGTTCTGCTAATCTATCATCATATAATCCAGCATTTGCTCCAGTCATTGAACTTGTAGTGAATGAACCTAACATAACATCTGCTCCATTTGCTGTTGACCCGTTTGGTATTGAACCACTTGTTCCGGATGAAATGCCATCAACAAATATTTGACATAATGAACTAGAATTACGTACAATAATATTCTTCCAAGATGTCCCGAGTGATGGGTCTGTAGTTGTTGATATCGTTGATGATGATATATGTAATGCATTAGTTCCATTACTTGCTTGGAAATGATATGTTTCGTTATTTGTAGCTGATGATGATACTCCTATTATAAATGGGGTTCTTACATTACTATAATCTGCAGCGATATTGGGCATAGTAATTTCTTTGGTACGTATTTTTAATTGGTCTGAGTTATTATCATAATATGTTTCTTCTATAACGCCGCCCTTTGTTATAATTGGCTTTGACCTAACATCATTATTCTTTTTTGATATATAAAATGATATTGTCCAATCATCATGTTTACCAAATCGATTGAAAACGTCTTCATGTGGTATCCGTACATATGAATCTGAGCCTGAAAATATTCCTGACAATCCTGAACTTCCTCCGCTAGCATTTTCAAATGATCCAGTACAAACAACTCCATAGTTGATATCAATATTTTCTGTTGTTGCTGATCGATGTGACTTTTGTAACCGATAAGGAATCTCTCCGTTAAAATTCGTTCCATATGGTGCATCAAACTGTCTAAACTCATTATTAAATGTTAAATATAATAATTCACGACTAGATGATGCGAAGCTAGATGTTGCGATTGCAGAATCTCGTAAATTTCCTTCTCCATCATCTTTTAATGTAATTTCTACAACACCCATTGAAGAAGATACAATAGCAGACCCAGGCTTTATACGTTCGCCAACATCATTGTATGGTATACTAAGTGTTGATGCTGAATGGAAAAGGGTTCGTTCTGTGTTAACGTTTAGAAAATGTTCTGATGCATATGTCTTGTGTTCTACTGCCTGTGTCTTGTAGTTATATTTGCCGGCTTTATAAAACCTATGGTCTAATGATTTCCATATAATGTGTTGATTTGACCCGTCAGGATTTGTTAAATAAGAAATCTCTCCATCGTAATCAATTCGAAAATCTGCGTACACAGCCGACTGGGTGACATATCCAGATGCAGATCCTATTGAAGTTAATTTATAATTTTTGTAGGCTTTGAAAGGTTGTGCATAATGTACGTCGCTTGATTTAATAGTTTTGAAAACTGTTGGTGTGATTGGCATATCATGTTGCTATTTTATTTTTAAAAATCAAGCTTAACTCTTATAAGAGCTTCTCTAGTGAACGATTTTAATAATGGTTGACTTAATTTTGCAACTGCTAGTAAATCATGTCTTACATTATATAATCCAATAGTTGTAATAAATGTTTGTGGATCATTTATGAATGTTGAATATGCTAATGCTCCTGCTGAGCCTGTCACAAATGATGGATTATTTGAATAATTATATTGTCCGTTTTTAACACGTACAAAGTAATAGCTAGACTTAACTTGTTCTGATGATCTTGCTTGAATTCCTCCGGTCATTGTAGATGGCACCATGCCTGAACTTGTTGCTACTGATGTATATAATTTCGTTGCATTATCACCTTGTATTAAAGATCCAGTTACTGTATCGAAATTAACTCCACCGTTGGCAATTGTTTTATCTAATTGATTTGCGTTTAAAACAGCTACTCCTACTTGTGGATACAATAATCCAAAATAAGTTGGATCACTTGTACCAGCATTACCTTTGAATATCGTTGTTCCGCCATCAATTGACCCAGAAACAAGATTATATACTTTTCCTGATAGTCCTACAGATGCTGCCGTTGTTGATGAATCATCAATAATTTGTATATATTCGCTTGTTCCTGATACACGGACGTTTGATCCGGTATGAGCTGCATTAGGGACGCCGGCGGACATACTACCTGATAACATTGCGAGAGTTAATTCAAAATTTCCTTCATCTAATTTTTCTCGCATTCTTGTACGATTAAAGTTCAAAAAATAACAACTGTCGGAGTCAGTACCATTAAATGTAAATTTTTTATCTGTTGGTCCTAGTAATGTTTGTGCATATGCTCTATAAATCGCTCTTGATGGCGTATCATTATTTAAATTACCTGTTGTATCTAATGAACCAGAACCATTATAATGACCATACGCTACTGAATACTCTACTTTAGCATTTGGATCTGATGCCGGATCTCCTGTACTATATACTTCTTGATAATATGATTTTTGTGTTGCTGTTAAATTTGAAGAAGTATACATTGTTGTAAAACTTCCTGTATTTCCAGCAAATAATCCTTTTGTAACCGTCTCTTGTTGATTACTTCTTACATCGCCTGAAATCTCGTTTAAATCAAACGCTGTGAATGTATTATTTAATATTGTTGCTCCTGCAGTTGATACCATAATTTTATTCCTTTTACTGTACTACTATTTTAGGTTTGTCCGTCCCATTTTCTAATTGTAAAACTGAAAGTTACTTGTCCTCCTGTTTCATTTCCAATAATAGTAACAGATGCTTGTTTATCAGCTTGTGTATTTTGTTTCCCTACAACTTGGAATGAAACTCCATTTACCGTTACACTCTGTGCAGCTTCATTTTCTCCAATAAATGTTGGAACTGTTGGGTATCCAGATACGCCTATAGTTGCTGTTATATCAGCCACATCTGAATCAGATAATACTGCAGTATATCCTAATGTTCCGTTTGCATTTTGGAAATTAAGAGTTGTAGGAACAATAGCTATAGGCGTTCCTGAATCATGTGTTTGGCCACTAGTGTTTGCTATTGTTACAACAGGAACTCGTCCTAAATTACTTAACCCTTTAGGCATAGTCATTAATTTATATTTTAATGCTTGAGTTTCATCAGGTAATGCTTCCATTACTGGCATATTTTCTATTGCTGCTCCATAATAGGCTGTTCCTAATGGATGATCTGTATTATATAAATCATAATCTACTTCATCATCTGCTAATGCATAATGTGTGATTACAAATTCGTTTTGTCCACGTGCTAATAATTCTCTTCCTTTTTTAGTAAGAACTGCATCTACTGTCACTGAACTGTTATTTAAGTATCCCATGTTAATCCTTTGTTTTTAATAAATATGTATCATAGACAATTTTTTATACGTCCGTTTAATTTAGTTTGATATTTCTAGAAATATAGCTGTGGATTAATTGGAGCTGCTGGAATATCTTTAATAGTGGCGGCTGGTCCAACTATTAAAAGATTACTTGGATTTGCCGCAGGTGCTACTTGTAAATTTACATCTGGGTTTTGTGTAAACACAACTTGGTTTGGATTCACTTGCCAAACTTGAACTACAGGCGAATACCCAATATTCATATTAGCTGATGATTGATTAATTCCTGGGCATGTTATCTGGCTTCCATTAAATCGTAAATTATCAAGTTGAACACATTCATCATCACGATATCCAACATCTCCTAATGATTGACTATACCAACTATCCATTGACTGACTGAGAGCACGTTGTTCATTTCTTTCGAACTTATTTCCGGTACTAGAGCCTGTGCTATAATGATTAATTCTCTTATTAAATATATTACTAGGACGTGGCGTATCAATTGATGGTATGATTGCACTATATCCAACCTTCTTCATTGACTGAATCATATTAATTCTATCAACGTAAATACTTTGAGTATCTGCAACCCATTTCCAATAAAACTCAACTGTAATATTTGTTCTTTCTTGTATATGTACATCTTTAAATGTAAATCTGTCTGTCTGTTCTGTCGTGCTTGAATATGTAATAGTAGAATGCTGATCTGCCAAAGTTCTACCTACCATGTCTCCAGATTCTGATACTATATGTCGTGTTCCGTCATTATCTTTATTATGTTCTCCATGTATATTATCTGGTGTTGTTAATACCCTACAATATAAAATACTAGTTCCGGCTGATAGCTGATCCTTATGGCCAATATCAAAATGTAAATCTCTTATTGTGTCATATCGACAATAAGTATTAAATTGTACACGTAATTTATCCGTATGTGGCCTGTTAGTATCAACATTTACGGACTTTATGAAAAGATTATCATTTTTATCAAGTTTCGCTGGCTTCCAATTTTCCCAATGATTATTTTGATTTCCTGGTTTAATTGCTGTATACGCGGCTATTCGTGACCCTGAAGCAAATGGAACTTCGTCGACCGGAAATACTTCTTTTGCAAAATAGTCTGGTGACCCTGACCCAAATGTGGATATAACTCCAGTGTAATTATTAGTAGCTGAAAATACTGAATCGCTTTCTACTGATACTAACTGGCCATCTACGGCTCCCATATATGTATTATAATCTCCGGAACCAGATGGCTTTGGTGTTGGTAGTTGTGCCTCATAATGCAATGTTTCATATGATGGTTTTTTAGTTAAACGAACTTTAGTTCTTTCTAACGCATTAGGCTCTACTAGTAGACCTGATGCTTCGTCAACACGTTCTGGTAACAGTTGTTTGAGTTGATGGAATAATCCAAAGTCAAATTGACTAAATATTCTCATATACGCGTTTATATCATTTCGGTTTGTATATTTCTTCCAGTATTTTTTCGAGAAATGTAATAAGTCTGGATAATCCATTTCATATTCATCGTCCGGATCGCCTATATAATCATCTAATTCTGCATCTCCAACATTATTGTATATATCTTTATTAATTTGATCTGCCATTGAATAAAACAATCCTAATTTAGGAGAATCTATTGGCGCATAATCAAATTTACTACGTTCAGCTGTATTTGTTCTTGATAATTGTCTTATTAATGTATTGTCATCAAATCTAATTTTTTGAGATCTAGGATTATTTCCTCCTAAAGATATTCCTTGCACATAATATGTTTCTTCAACTGGTTCATAATTACCACGTTCTGAATTACTTGGAGTAGAGAATCCGGATGCTGTTGCATATGTATTATGTCCATCTCCTAATGTATCTGTGAAATCTTTTATATTTTGATTTGGATGTGATGAAGAAACTATCAAGCCGGCTCCTGTCGATCGATCGATTGCATTTAGATCGGTTCCTAATGGATAATGTCTTACTAATGTATCATATGATGCTGTTGGAGATAACCCTGATACATATGATGTAGGATTAAGAGTATGAAAATTAAATGCGTCTTGTCCTATATCTTCTAACCATTCTTTATATTCTTGTATTGACCCGCTAAATGTTCCGCAGCCTGGATTATCATGTCCTCCGCCGGCGGCATTATTTAACGCATGATATAGGTATGTATTAACGTTATGTTGATTACCATTAGAGGTTGATCCGGTACAACCACCTAGGAATGCTCTTCGTGATTCTCCTGTGGCAGACCATGAGCGTCTATGGATTGATTTAGTAGGAGTTATTGATAAACTTCCAGAATGAACAATTTTACCAGTTATATAATCGGATGCTTGTTGTACTTGTACATGATATGTTGTACTTAAATTATCTTGTTCATTATATGTGCCTGCTCCGGAGCCAGTCGCTGTAAAATAATATCTTACGTTCCAAAAATTACCATCATATAATGGAAGCCACTCTGTTGAAGATGACATTGGTATAAGTGTATCAGCTGAGCGGCCATGAACTAAATGTATTCTTCCGTATTTACTACTTCCAGAGTATGACCCGGTATGCTCAATCGCAACATGTGATTGTATTCTATCTTGTCCGCTTGTTGTATAAGAATTTGACCATAATAACATGGTCGACCCTGAGTATGGTTTAAATCTCCATTCTCGTGTTTGTATGGGTATATCAGCTCCTGACGACAATCCTTCTCTTTGAAATCCCCATTTGCCAATATTGGTATTATGATAATCATCTATCCAGCTGATTTGAGACCCAGAATCAAATTGTAATGCGTATGTAAATCTATCTTCAATTAATGTTGGGACATCTCCTGCTACTTTTGGTCCTCCATATTCTCTAATACTTAATAAAGTTTGCGGAATACCATATGTATTCATCAATGCTTTAACTGATCTTGCAGTACCTTTTGATTTAAGTAAATATGGTAAATTATTAACTATTCTACGCCATACTTCTTTTGTTATACCCTCGTCGGCTTTAGAAAATATTGAACCTGTTGATTGAAATGAGCCTGAACTATTAACTCCTAATTTATATTGCCATAATGATGATGCCTGCTTTCCATTGATTAATGTCCATCCTAATGATTTAGCAATTTCATATAATGTTTCTTTACTGTGACCTAATTTAGGATGTTCGATTGGATGATATGTTTTAGCTAATGCATCAGCATGAGAATATAATATATCGAAATGATGTCCTATCATATTCACAAATAATTCGTACTGACTATTATTACTATCTAACCGTATATGTTCTGGTATTGTACGTACTAACGCATTATTATTTTCGTTATCATAAAATGAAGCAGAACTTTCAAGTCCAGTAAACCATGCGGCCCCTAAACTTGATGTGGTATGATGTAATTTATACTCACCAGTACCGTGGCTGCCAGAAATATATTTAGGAAACGGAGTAATTTGATATGGATTAGCGCCTAAATGTCCTCCTTCTAATCGTAGTTGATTTTGTACATATTTATCTTCTGTGTCGTAGAATGCTTGATGTGTAAATAAACTTGAAGTAGATTCATTATAGGACCATCTTTCAAACCCATCAAATGTACCTATGATATTATCTCTTCGGCCTCTATTTAATGATATACTATTTTGTAATGAACCGGTATCATCTCCAGACACGCTTGCTAATTGTGACAATTGCTGGTTATAAAATTCTATAAGTTGAAGTTTATATTTAAAATTTGCGACTCTTTCTTTGGCAGACGAAAAATGTACAAAGTTTTCAAATTTCGAATAATCGATCCCCAAATTAACGCCTGCTAGAGATCCACTAAATAAATTATCAACAATTTTTTGTGATGTTGATACATTACTGCCTAATAATTCATTCCAATTTTTAAAATCTGTTTCTGTTATTGTGCTATATTCTGTTTCGACATCAAAATTTGCCTGACGTATTTGAACTGTATCAGATGTTTCTTCTGTTATAAATTCAATATCGTCTGTAAAAGGATCTGCAGTTTCTACTGCAATCCATGCGGTTTGTCCTTCAATTATCTCATGCCTTAAAGGTTTTAATAATTTTAAACGTACGCCATCAGGGTGTGTCCAAGAACCTTGTTGGACAATTGTATACACTTCTCCTCGTCCGAAATTAATAACAAGGTTGCCATCTCTAAGGTTTACAGCTGTAGATAAGTCATTAAGATATTCCTCTCGAGCATTTTTAATTGGTTGACTACTACCAAAGATCGACCTTATATATAACTCTGTGCGATCTGGTGATATTTCTTCAATATAAAATGCTGGATTATCTACATTTCCTACTCTATCAGTATGAAAATTGTATATTACATTAAATTTGCCGGCTACTATATCTACTGCTGCAGCAATTTGAGATAGGTTGATAGATACAAGACCTCCTGCGTTGGCTACTGAATGTTGAATACCATAAATGCTATCTATATAGACTGCTGGGTCACTTTTTGAATATAAATGTACTTCTACTTTAGTATCTTCGCTTCCGATAGTGTGAGGTAAGAGTTGAAGGTCTGTTCTGTCAACAATTTCTTTAGTCCATTTGATTGCGTGTATTGCACCATCATGTGATTTTATTTCTTCTTTATTTGCAAATCTATCTAATGACATAATTTATTCTGGTCCTTGTTGTCCTGGCGCTTCACCTTTACCTAATTCTTCTGCATTATGTACTAAATAATCATATACATAATACACACGTTCGTTATCTAATATTAAACTATATACAGTATCTACTGTCGTATCACATTTAAATGTAGAATGAAGTAATTCTGTTGTTCCATTTTTAATTAATACATCGCCCTCTGCTAAAATATTTGATTCAATGCCATGATATTCCCAAGTTTCGTGTGGATTAATTGCTTTCCATCCATTTTCAGTTTTGAATGGATGTTCTTTAGTAACAAAATATTTAGAATCGTTTAATGCATATATTTCATGTTCTCCTGGATGTATATTTACTCTTTTAACTTTTGATGTACCTATTTCACTCTTCACAATATCTCCTACTCGAATCTCGTCAATTCTTTTATATGTGCTATCTGGCATAGTTACTAACGTTTCTCCTACGAAACAGAAGCCTCCGCCTCCTCCTCCTCCAGTACCACCACCACCTCCGGTGCCGCCTGTTGATGGATATCCTGGATTTCCTCCTCCTCCGCCTACTCCAAAGGTAGGACCAATAACATTAACAAACTCAGAATCTGGAGCATCTACCTGATTGCCATCCATATTTATTCCACCATATATCATATATTGTTTCAAAGTTGGTCGATTGCAAGTACTTCCTAATGATGTATAATTAGTTGCACTACTATCTGTACATATCTCAAGTTTATATTGTCCTATTGTATATCCTGTGACTGCAGGATATTGAAGCACTCGAGCTATCACAGGCGGGTTATTTTCTGCATTTGGAAATGTTAAAGTGTATATCAATTGAGGTTGTATCGTAACTGGATTTGTAATGCCGGCAAATATGTCATAATTTTCAGGATGGAAAAGAAGCCATGGTATAGGAGCGTCCGGAAAGTACTTATATATTACGTCTTTTGCTGAATCTGGCCAATTAATTATAGATTGTTCATGCGGAGTAGTTGTGTCTGAATAATTCCATTGCCAAAGTCTAATGGTTTGAATTAATCTAAACATACGTCGTACATATGTACGTCCGACTTGATTTTTAATAAAATCTACCGAAGTTTGTACTAATTCGTTACTTGCAGGATTTGAACTAATATTTTGGATAGCGTCGCTTTGTGGTATTATTTCTGAATCCCATGTGTCTTGTAAAAAGTCGATGTATGTTTGAGAACTAATATTATTTGGTCCAACTGTCCATCGATCGATATCTGATTGATTGATCTGTGTTGTAGCAGTTTGATTGTTTTCTCTATATTCTATTTCACTTTTTAAAGCGGTCACAGATGCTAGCCATATATCAATGTCCGAAATAAGATTAATTACTTCTTGACTAGCTTGATGAAATATATCTATAGATTCTCGTACATCTCTATCAAATGGAGTATCATTATATGAACCATCTCCAGATATATTAGGAGGAATTGTATTAAGTAAAGCAATATCATCTCCCCAATCTGGAACATCTATTGGATATTTTGATAATCCTGCAGTCCAATATTGATCTGTGTATAAAAGAGCGTCATTTAAGTTTAAGTTCTGTGCTGCTGCATCATATACAGTGTCTCCATATGTTTTATAATAAGATTCGTTGACTTGGAAAATAGGGTCTGTTTGTACATTTGCTTGATCTAAAAATAAATAGGAAGGGATATGTAATGCAACACTTCCATGACTTCCTTGATTCACCACATCCATTGATTGAGAAACTATATCCATTGCTGTTGGTCCATAGCCTAAATCTTCACCATAATCAAAAGCAAATTTATTGTATCCGTCTTGTACTAAATTAATTAAATCTTGGTCGCTTTGTTTTGCAATTAATTTCCAGAAACATCGATCTGAATCTACTTCATTGCCTGTTATATACCCTTGATTAGCTCCTTGTGTAAATGGCCCTTTCTTTAACATCCAAGCATCCGCTCCTATATCTGAATTTGTTACCCATATTTTTTGCAAGTCATTTTTAACTTCAGTGGCTGCTTCTGCATGTAATCCAGTTACGAGATTCATACTACCTAGGGTACTTTTTAATGCGTCTCCATCAGTAAGAAAGCAGTCTAATTGTGATATTAGTATTGATGTATCTATTAAGTTTACAGAGCTAGTTGAGGCTGGAGGTGGTGGAGCTCCTGAGTCAACATAGTTTCCGTAATATTTTACAGACCCTGCAGGTTCATATGGGTTCCACTCTTCTTTATCCCAAAAATCTCCTTCTTTTGTCCTAAGCCACCATGACCTATAATCCCATGCATTCATTGGGTCGTTATTTTGCCATTGGCCAGCTTGATCTTTATATGATCCCGGGTGATTAAAATCGTTCCAAATGGGAGCCCATCCGCTGGAGTCACTTAAGTTTATGCAAATTCCTTGTTCTGTTAAATAAGTCGTAAAATCGTATTGGGCACTGCCAGTCCGAAGAGTCCATCCACCATTTATTTCAACGTCATATCCATTTAATTCATTATAATATCGTACCAAATCTCTATTACCTACCAACCAGAATTGTCCGTACTGCATCATTTTCAACTGGCCGCCGTCATTCTTACACATTAGTTTGCCTTCAAATTTCTCTCTTAACTTTTCTTTCCAGGATTGATTTGTATATACCGTTGAAAAATATGGAGAAGGGACATACTTATTTTCGTTATCATCCCAAGAACTTTCTTGGCTCCATGGTGACCAATAATCTCCTGGGTCTCTTTTAAATGGAAGTTTTGGTTTATATCCTGAACGAAGACGTGTTGTTAATGTCCATTGATGATCTAGAGTTACTAATTTACGTCTAGTAAATTCTTGTCTTGCAGATTCATCTACGTCAACATTATCAGTATTACTAACACTGCCTGCTATCTGTATATCATATTTATTATAGTCATCATCAGCAGCTTCTTTAATGTCATCATACGTAAGTCCTTCTTGAACTAATAATACTTCTAATGTTTTATAATTTGGTATTGGATGTGCAACATCATCCTTTACATAATACACACAAAATATGGTATTAGGCCTGGCAATCAGTCTACCAATAGTTGGACCACGCTCTAGGTATTGTGCATGGAGATCAAACTCATTTATATCGCCGGCTGCTAGAAAAAATGCTGGCTCTGCCGGTGGCGGTTGATTATATGCAGGGTGAATTGTTGTGAAATGTGACCAGGTCTGATCAATTAAACTTTTTATAGATTCGGCTGATGCCGAAGGTTCTAATGAATAAAGTCCGTATTCAACTTTTTGTGCTCTATTGGCTCCCCAATCGGGGTCCATGGAAATTTTTAAATGATTTGTCTTTGGGTCGCGTTCGACTGGATGTGACCATGCTGTCCAAGTTGCTGTCTCGAAACTTTGGTCTGGAGCATCTTCTTTAATTTCGTCAATATTGCTTACAAAGCTATCTAATACAAAATCGTCTGGCATATTATTTCACCACTTTAAAATAAAAATCATCAAATGTTTGTGTATCATCATATGAGCTAGTTGCTCTAGTTATCTTCAACATTATTTTATAGTATCGTTCTGGCATGAACGAATCCATTCTTAATTTCATGAAACTTCCATTACTATCACAATCTACTTTTGATGCTGTCGTATCAAATGGTATTATTGTTTCGTCAGTAACTGAATCTATTATGCTATAATAACTGGATGTTGGGAGTCTTTCTGCTGTTAAGTAAAAAGATGAAGTTCGAAATGTCCTAGATGGAAATTCTGGCCTTACACCTATTCTAAATTTAGTGATCTCTGATGTACGATATTCTGATTTAATATTTTTAAAGTAAGGAATATATGTTTCGGAATTTATTTCTGAAACAGAACTTGAGCCGACATTTGAAGTATTATCCCATGCAACTTCTAATCTAGGAACAAATATTGTATGTGACTCTCTTCCGAAGAATTTTAAATTACCTAATACTTGTCCTGATATTTCATCACTATAAGGTCTTTTGACAATAAATCCATAATTAGATATACTACCGGATAACCAATTGGCTACAATATCTGTAACATTCATCCTTATATCTGGAACTTCGTTTTTAAATGACTGGGATGCTTCATATGAAGAACCTGTGATCCATGAGCCTCCTCCGAGTGTTTCGGTTGTTCCTTGTACAGTACCTGAACTTGGTACTGATCCTGTCGTCCATCCATCTGCTGCATCATCACTTGTTTTATAATACCAAGATGCTCCATATTTTTGTATTGGCTCATCAGCAAAATTTCCATTTCCATTTGTCCATGATTCAGATACTGGGAATGCTTTAATAGTATATTCTTGTAATAAATCGGATGCATCCGCTGCTTTTAAGCTAAGGTATACAGATGCAGATTTTGCATGATTTGTAACTTTAGGTATATCGCCAGAAGCAATTGATGATGATAATGTTGTTATTTGACTTCCAAAGTCTATTAAAAATCTAGTATTATATTGATTGGTTTGAATAATACCATTTAGTTTAGACCCTGAAGCTATTTTTGTAAGTTCTAGTATTTGATCAATACCTGTATTTTGTTTTGGGTATTTTTCATATAATGTTGTATCTTTTTCTGCGTAAAATATTCTATACATAATTTATCCTTTAAGGTTTGACAATTCTTCCTTTAATATCTAAATTAGGATTTTTAATTTCAAATATACAAGGGTCTAATGACGGATAAATAATATTGTTCCTAGTTGCTGCTTGGATATTATACACGATATTCGAATATCCAGATTTAGTTGTATTTTGAATTTCTATTGTTGGAACGCTTTGTACACCTTCAATTCTATCTAGTTCGGATGTAAGTTCTGACATATTAATACTTCCGTTTATTTGCATTTTATCGGTATGTAACAATATTTTTAATCTATCAATACATCGTGTAAGTACTTCATCATTATTATATTTTGCTTTTGGAATTATTTCAAAATCTACTAGAATGTTGACGACGTGTGCAGATTTAATACTAATTGCATCGGTTAACATTCTGAATTGTGATAGATATGTACGTATATTTTCTTTTAGTGCATTGTTTGGTGATACAAGATTCTGATCAGAATCATATCCTAATAAATATAAATTTAATGCCAAAGGGTTTGCAATGGTGTCTCTAGGATAATCTATATCCTGAGTATTTTGTTGAGTATCTCCAATGACATATGCTTTTGATACACTTCCATATTTTGCTGGTAATGCATACACTCTTGCAGTATAATCTTCTCTTGTTATTATTCTATTCTGTGCAGCAAATGATGCTATTGCATTTTGACGTATACTTTCTACATCCTGTTTTTCTGCGCCGCCTCTTGCTGGTTCTGGATTATTAATTGCTACTGAATTTTTTGCTGTAGATAAATCAACTGTCGAATTGTCATTTATATATGTTACAGATTGTATATTGACAATTGTATTAACTCCTACATTGTCCTTTATGCCGCCGCCCATAGTATATTTAACAGTTAATGTTTCATTATTTGGCGCTAAGCCGTAAGTACTTGTAGCTAAAAAGTTAGATGGGTCGACATTAGATGTAGTGGTTCTTCGTAAATATTCTAGGCCTGCGCCAACATTTGTTGGATTTGGTATAATTTCTTCATCCGCGTCAGAACTTATGCCTGAGCCGAATTGTAGTTCTGTTGTTAAATTAGATCTAACTCTTGCTACATACCGTCTTGGAGTTCTTCTTAATTTTAAGATATATGGTACAGAACTTCTATGCTGTGACAATTCTGGGTCATTATAAGAAATATTAGCGATATCTTCAAATACAGTATCTTGAGCTAAATAATTAACTTCGTGCCATGATTGTTCTGTATCACTTGTTACAGATATTATCTCTAACACATTAGTTTCTGGTAGTAATATTTTATCATACTGTTTGGGTTCAGTGAATGTAAAATCACGTGTCATGATCTCTCCGGAAACAACATTTGTTTGTTTTCTAAGTAGATAATATGTAACATTGCCGCTTCCATCAGTTTCATAAACAGAAGTTTCCGGGTTGTCATTAAAATCTATATTTTCAGTTGTTCTAAATAATATATCATCTTCTGTCAAAACTTCCATGCCGTTTTGTATAGATAATGCATGTCTATAATCTGGACGTGCAGCTGTTCCGGAGCCTATTGCTGGCACTAGTTGATATACATCCAACTTACAATGTGCCGGTGAACTTAATCTTGGACGATAACCAAACAATTGAGACAACATTAGTACATTACCTTCTTCTTGAGCTCCTGATAGTAGTGATTCTCTAAACGCTTGGTCTGTATAATACGACAGTACATCTCCTACATATGATGCCATTTCCATAAACATCATACCAGGCGACGATTCGTTGAAATCTTGGTATGTATTTGGAAAATATTGTTTTGTAAATGTTATTAGATTTTGTCTAAATTGTGCAAAATCTTTTCCTAAATATCGTATGTCTTTTTTAACTAAATCTGCCATTTTATTATCCTATTCCAAATGAACCTACTTGAATTAACGTTGAAGGTGATGTATCAGGTGTTACACTAGTGATTATGATTTCATTTTCTGTTGCCATTATATTAATTGTAAGATTTGCTCCAGTCAATCCGACCCGGAACTTTACTTGAATATCAATAGTATGTGCATCAATATGTCGTATGATTATAATATCATTAACTACAATATATGGTAACCAACGTGCGATATCTGCTGTTAATGTCTCTTTTAAATAATCGGCCATCTCACGTGTATTTTGTTTGAATACCGATTCTCTAATATGTGTTCCAAAATCTGGTTGCATAAATCGTTCGCCTTTGAAAGTTAACAATAAATTTTTTAAGTTTGATATTGCCTGTTCTTCTGTAGAATATGATTGTGCAAATACAGATGAGCCTCCTTTTTTTCCGGAATCATAATGATACCCCGGAGCTAAAGCCGAACCTGAAATGGCTATTAACTCAGTGCTATATGCAGCTGATGACTTATCCATTGGCAGTAAAATGCCTACTGCCACATCTGGAGTTTCATTAATAGGTTGATATTGGTATATCGCTCTGGCCATTATTTAATGCCTTTCTTTTTATCAATTGCTTTCATTAATGCGGAATAATCCTTTGTCATTATGTCTACTGTTTTTGCAACATTTTCATTTGCCATATTAACTGGCGCGCCATTCACATCATGAGTTGCTAATGATTGTTGAGGCCTCTTTTGTGTACTGAATGTTTCTGCGTCGCTTGAGTCAAATGACATTGCTGGATATGGCTCCATTGCACCAAAATCTGCTGTTGTAGCTGTTTCATTTAATAATTCATTTAACATGCTATTTTTAGTATAAGTCTTTTTCTTTTTAGCTTTAATATTATAAGGATTGGCTTGACGTTCTACCATCTTATGTAAATCCATGCCATGATTAATAACTTGTTTATGATTAGATTTTTGCTCGTTAAGTGCTTCTTTAACTGCAGCTTTAACTTCTTCTCGAATAACTTTACGTAATATCTTTACGAATGATTTAGTTTCCATAGAATACTCCTTTTTAATAAATATGTTTATGATAAAGATTAGCCGAGTCTATTTCAGGCCAGACCAAGGTATTGGTCCTGTTCCCGGTCCACGAGGAGTTGTTGGTGGTGGTGGCAATACTCCCCAATATTGTCCTTTAATGGATTTGAGGTGTTTTTTATACGTGTCTACTAAAAATTTTGCAACAAGAGGTTCTTTTTTCTTATTAAATGCTTCATGTATTCCACTAGCCACGGCTATAACATTCCCAGGAAATATTATAATATTACCATATTCTATTAATTGAACAAGACTGCCCATTAATGGTAAGTAAAATGCAAATGGAGCAGATGGCCCATGAGGAATAAGAGGAGACACGAGCATGCCAGTCCAAAATTTTACAAGAGCTTTAGATACATGTAAATATGGTATCATTTTTAAATCGATTGGCGACGCTTCCATCATTTGAAATGCTTTGAGCCAACCTTTATATATTATATTATATCCTGATTTACCTTTTTTTATTTTTTTTGTGCTAAGTAATACAAGATTATTAACGGGGTCCTGCGATAACAACATCGATGTAATATATGATTTAGTAAAAAAGTGTGCAGATTCTTCAGGGCCTGATAACTTTTGTGATACTAGTGCTGCAGTTGTTGCTTGTTGTAACTGATTCCATAAAACAGGCATATTATTCCCCTATTGTTTCATTGCTTCAAGATCTTTTTGTAATTGTTCTATTTTCGTTTTAATAGATTTAACATTAGAACTTGTAGTTGTTGAGTTTGATTTATGTTCAGAAAAAGAGCCGGCATTTGTTGGCGGACTAGTTGGTCCTACGCCTGTCATATGAATAGATATTGACGATGCTTGTGCATGATCTGCATTATCTTTAGCATGAATTTCCATTTCATTACAATATTTTATTACTTCTTTCATAAAGTCTAGATAATTTGTATAAAATAAATCTAATTCAATTGCCCAATTTGGTGTAGCTGTTGTAATATCTTTTTTAGCTGATAATATGATATCTTCTATATTCGCATTAAAATGTAATCTGTCGGATGAAATTATAACTTGAGAAGTGTCAGTTGCTGTCGGTAATTTTCTTCCTTTACCTAGGTTCTCTTGACTTGGCGTTAAATTTATTTTTTGTGCAGATGATAATATAATAACACTATTTGTATCATCTGGGTTTTCGATTACAAAATCATTTGGTCCGCCTTTTGGTTTATGTCCGTTTGATAACACTGTTATAGGAGTTCCTTGGTCGCCTTTCCAAAATGGAGAGTTTTTATATTGAGATATAGATCCTCCTATCCCTGTACTCAGCCGGATGCCTTGTCCATGGCGGCCTTCAATTAAAATATCTCCTTCATATGGTTGTAAGTTTTTAACTGTGGCCACTTCTTTAAAATTCTCTCCTGGCTTGTATGGCTTGCCTGGTGGCGGTGCTTGTGGTCCAGAGGAAGCAGCATAAGAGCTGTCCTTACCTGATTTATCAATCTCAAATGATTTAGGTAATGGATTCAAATGTTTATTTCCATGTATTGGAATAGGCGTAACATAATAATACTTATCTGCCGGCGCGCCTGGGTTGGCCATTACAGATGGCGCTTTCGTTATTAATACATGTTCGCCTTCACAAGGAATGTGCATAAAATTAAATAAAGGTTGTGCAAATCGTTCTACACGTGGTCCACCAGTACTAGTACCCATACGTACTTTAACTGAAGCTAATGCTAAATCTTCACCTAATGTGTCTGTTGATTTTTTAAAGGTCTTCTTGGTGCTGATGACTTCGGCTACTTCTAACGGCATTCGTCTCTTCCTTATTATTTTTTTGTATGTTTTTTATTTCTGTTTCTGCTTCTTCTAATAAACGTTTTCGTTCGTCATCTGATAAGCCGAACTCATTCTCATTGTCATCTTTGTTGGATGCTGAAATTAGTCGTTGGACTACTGCAGTAAGTTTAACTAATGCATCGTCATTTTTAACTGAAACTTCTAAATAATCTTTTATTAAAGGAACTATTACAGTCGCATCTCCTAAATTTTTAATTAATGGCTGTAGTTCTTTAATTAATGAATCTATCTGTCGTGATTTCTTTTTTGAGTTATGATATACGTCACGCATAAGATCAGAAAAGTTTGTCCCATTAAATAATTCGAATTCTGTACTCATATTAATCCTTTAATATAAATATAAGAACTAACGTGTAATGTCGATAATATTTCCGGCCTTACAATATACTGAATACATTTTCTTGTAGTCTCGTTTCATTATATTAACAACTTTGGTAATATTTTGGGTTTTAAGACCGGTTCTTTCTCTTATTAAGATATAAAGAGCTTTTTTGTTGAAGTTTTCTATATTCTCTCTAATACGAAATAATTCTAATAATGTATCTGCTACTATTATATCTCGTTTATTACTGAAAACTTTATTTATATTGTCATCGTACCATTCGACCCATAAATCGGTAAAGTCTCGTAACGATTCTTGATGGTCTGTTAATGCAATTTCCGCCGACAGGTTTCGTTTTTCGTCTAACACGTTTAATCCCTGGCGTGCTTTAAGTTTAGCATAATTAGCATTGTTTTGAATAATTAAATAATTTTTAGCTATAATAGAAAAATAAGAAAATGCTTTTCCTTTGCCTTCTTGAAATTTGCCAATTTTTTGTACTAGAAAAGCTACTACTTCTGATTTGATGTCTTCATAAGATACATCAAAATAACTAAATCTAAAAGTGTAATAAATATTTTCAACTAACTTGTTGAATGGATAATTTATGTATTCTCTAAATACTTTATTACGTTTAGCATAACTAGGTTCGTTATTATAAGCTATTATTGCTTGATCAGTTATATACGTAAAGTATTGTTTTTTAGAAGGCTTTCTTCCACGCCTCTTTCGTGGACCATGTTCTTCTAAATAAGCTTGTTCTTCTGCATGCCATTGGTAAAACTCATCTACTGCACTCATTAAAATCCTCTATTCAAATCTTCTAGTATCTCTTTAAGTTCTGTAAAAATAAAGCCTGTCTCATCATCGGCTTCAAAAGACCCAAGTCTATCAACTCCACGAACTCTGGAATTTATTTCTCCAACTCTTCCTTTCAATCGTTGTACAAAAGTATATTGTTCAGTATTTGATTTTTCTAAATCTTCAATATAATCGGATTGAGCTTCTTGTTTTCGTAATTGATTATAATTAACAAATATTGATACTGCTAATATGATCGATAATATTACAATTGTTGTTATCATTGTTTATCTCCAAATAAATCTTCAAACATCTTACTAGCGTTAATTTGTGTTTGAGAATTAGTTATTATTTTGGCCGGTCTTTTCTTTTGGATAGGTGCTGCCGGCTTATTTTTATACCATTTTTCAAATTCAATTCTTGCTGCCATACAATCTGCTTGATGCATTACATATCCTAAATTAGTTTTTAATTTAGAATCAGCTGTCCTTGACATATAATATGGTTTATTACTTTCATCATATAATCCATCAGTTAATTTAATACCTAACATTTCATTCCATGATATTTCAATTCCATAATGTTGTAATAACCAAATTGATAAATCGTTTACAAGTGTAAATGGATTATCAGGATTAATCTTATATTCTTTACCTTGATTCTTTCTATGCCATTCTGAATCATTTGGAATATATATTTCATTACCTTCTCCTGGAAATCCCATTTTGCCAATATCATGATTTAAGGCTACAAAAATCAATTCTTCTTTAGTATAACCAGACATATCTGCTTCCATACGTGTCCATAAATCATATACTTCTTGAGCACATTCAATTACTCTCAATACATGGTCAACATATCCGCCTTCAAATGCATTATGAAAATGATTAAAACTTGAGGCTGGTTGTAATGACATCCTATCTTCCATATCTTCATACATAGCTAAGAGTTTCTCTTGTCTTTCTCCTGTAAATTCTGTTTTAATTACGTTTATTAAACGTTCCCAATTTTGTACTATTTGTTCTGCTGTTAATTTCATATTTTTTATTTTATATTATTTCGTCAATTAATCCTAATTCTTTTGCTTTATCTGCTGTCAAATACATATCTGATTTCATTTGTGTTTTCCAATATTGCGTATCTTTAATAGTCTTCTCAGATAATATCTTATATATAGATGATTCTAAATTTCTTACATTATCAAGATATGCAGTTATATCACTCATTTTTCCGCCTAGGAAGCTTGATGATTGATGTAACATAACTGTTGATCTTTTACTCATCATTCTGGAGCCTGTTCCGCATGCCAATATGATTGCTGCTGCAGAAAATGCTTTTCCTCTGCAGATTGTATTTACTTTTACATCTAATGATTCAATATAATCAATTATCGCAAACATTTCGTGCACATCTCCTCCTGGACTATTAATCATTAAATTTATTGGAGATGTTTTGTCGGTTCTATTTTGTAATAGATTTCGTATACGTATAATTAAATCTGTTAATGTATGATCTGTTATATCGTCATTAATAAAAATAATAGAATCGTTATAATCAACTAATGTTCCTAATTGATTATGTAATGATTCGTATAGATCACCTAATGGTTTAGGTTGGTTTGTAGGTTCTGGATGTTTTTCGTTGTACATATTATTTTAATATAATAAAATTTTTTCGTAATTCCAAATTTATTGAATTTTTTTTAACTGACGGCCTAATTTACGTAGTTGTGTAGTGCCTGATTTAATATCTTTCTTCCATTTAGCCTTTTTTAGATTACCTCTAACCAATGCCATTTGTTGTAAAATAGACAATCTTAATTCTTCTTTTTCATACGTAGATAATTTTTTCTTTTTTGGTTTTGGTTTAGTAGGCTCTAATGTTCCTTTCAATTTAGGTTGTTCTTTACCTTTATGAAATACATTGCCTTGTGGGTCGACAAATACTTTCATAAATTGCCACCCTCTCATTCTACCTTTAGATACATATCCACTTTTAATGTCTGGTGCTGGAACTGTTGAATGAGAACATCTCCAACACAATACTGCGGTTGTATCTTCTCCTACGTCTGAATACTCATTACACCTAGGTCTATTCTTAAGATATTCCCAGCCCCAATAATTTTTATCTTCAATACTATTTCTACATATCATGTAACGTTTATTATCTCGTATGCGTGTTTTAAATTTATGTGTAACTGTTTTCTTTCTTGCCATAACTATTTTATTTTAATTTAAGACCAATAGCCGCTGCCTCTACGATTACCTCTTCTTTTTGGTTTTTCGTCATATATATCTTCAGGCTTATCTTCTTTTTCTTTTTTTGTTTCTTCTTCCATTACTTGAATTACTGTGTCAAGTCCTTTAGCAAATTTTTTGCCTTCATGTTCTTCTAATTCTTCCATTTGTTCTTTTGTTGGTTCTACTGTAACTTCGATCTCTCCGCCGTCAAGAGTTATTTCTTCTTTTAATTTATCTTGATTTTTGGTAACTCTTTT
>Ga0080013_1002519_pt1 | contig 21453 bp, 35 predicted proteins | sample ETNvirenome_6_85_FD_69236 | JGI IMG/M metagenome (GOLD analysis project Ga0080013, IMG submission 69236) | Marine viral communities from the Pacific Ocean - ETNP_6_85 (SPADES assembly) (version 2) | ecosystem: Environmental > Aquatic > Marine > Oceanic | place: Pacific Ocean | collected 2013-06-19 | reverse complement strand
TCCCCCAACCACTACCACATCAGCAACCTTGCACATCATGTCATGACACTCCAAGCTTGTCAGCTTGCGCCCTGTTGCATTCCTGAACATAGCAATAGAGAAGTGAAACAATTCCTCAAGGGGGCCGGGACCACTGGCCCTACCACCAAAGGTCTTCAACTTAGCCCCTGCCGGTCTGACTTCAGATACGTCCCAGCGAGGCACTTGTCCTGCATACAATAGATTTATCAACTCCTTGAACGCCCTGAACCAGCCCTCCTTGCTGTCCTTCACAACGATACAAGTCTCGCTGATCTCCATTGTATCTGGAACTGTAGGTAATTGATTAATGAACTGTCTCTCAACAGAAAACCCAACGCCTGTCCCATGCATTAGAATATACAGGCACTCATCAAATGACCTTGGGCTGTCCACAGGCAAATAGCTACAGTTGTAGGCAGCAATATGGTTCCTGGCTAATGCAGGGCCAGCAGTCATCATGGCCCTCATGGAAGGCATCACCTTCATTGCCACGATAGCTACATATAAATCAGTGAACAGTTCCTTTGGCATATTATAGCCATGCTCCCTCTTCAGGAAATCCCTGTAGAAGTTAAGCAGTCTGGTTACCGTTTCCTCCCATGTCTCTCTGCGACCTTCCTCCTCAAGCCAACGACTATAACGAGATTGATGAATGAACGCTTGATAATCAGTCTTCATGTAAGGGTAGCTCCTCTTGTGTATCTTGTGCCTGTGTCTGTGCCTGTAAAATACCATTAATAAGATGTGTAACTTCCTTGTATGGTTGTCGTGCAAGGTAGTTTAAGATTTCATTTATAAGATTATTCTGTAACTCCATCTTTCTCCTCCTTCTTTGCTCTGCTGCGCTTGACTTTTTCTTCTTTAATTTCTGAAGCAATAACTTCCTTTGCACCGATCAAAGCAGCTTCTTCTGCCTCAAGCATTTCTATACGATCACTAATATATTCTCTTGCTGTTTTACGTTTTAAACGTGGGAACTTTCCACCGTTCTCTGCAAGCCACTCAAGCTCTGCTTTTAGTATTGTAGATACCTTTGTCATTTCTTCACTCCTTAAAATATTGCGGGACTTAAAGATATTCCCCATGTTCATCTAAATTTATCCAACTAATAGGAAACAGTTTAACACATCTCCCTGCAATTTGCTCTGCAATCTTTCTTGTTTCTTTTTGTGCATCACCGGCAAGGCGCTGTACACATACTCTATGAAACGCTGCGAGGCTTCCTGTCCAGTACCATTCAGTATATGTAGACTGTGGCAATACCATACGTGCTTGTTCTGGTGCGATGCCAGCATCTAACATGTTCTGATAGCACTGTAGAGCAAACACATGAGCAGGTTGTATACTGTACTCCACAGTTTCATCAGAGCTTCCTTGCTTCTTATCGTCAGCGGCTAACCTCCACTCATCTGGTGTATAGAGTTTTGGCGTGGTGTCAACGTACCTTCGACTTATCTCATTCCATACTAAGCCTACCTGATGCTTACCTAACTGTCGAGCAACAAACAACGGTGCCTTGATATGAAAGGTTATAGCAGTATGAGCGAAGGGTGTCCAGTGATTATGCATAGCAAGATATCTAATTAGATTACGATCTACACTACTGACATGGGGGATAGTTTTCTGATACCCATCAATTTCTATTTGATCATAGCCCAGTTCAACAGAGCGTTTACCAAAGGATACACGGGCAGCGTTTACTACAGACAGATCGTTTCCCATATGATCTACATATTTAGCCTCCATTTTTTATTCTCCTTCATTTAAAAGGCAGCATCACATGTAATAACTATCACAGAGATGAGCCACATTAACAGAAACGCCAGCAGGACGGGTTGAAACATCATCATACCAATCTTTTCAAATTCGGTGGTTGATAGCAATCAGACTTAATAACTTTGCCATCTTCTCTGTATATTGGGTTGCCTTCTGCATCAAGCTTAGACATGTTTGAAGTATGTACACGGTTGAATGCAGAATCAAAGTCCCAACCGTAAGTAACAGCAAACCCAACGCACACATAAACCAAATCACAAAGTTCTTTAAGTACGTCATCACTCTTATCATTACTGATAGCATCCATCAACTCCTTATACTCTTCCTGAATAAGTTTCTTTCGCAAGTTCTTTTCACCATCAATAACAGAGGAAGGTTTAGGATACTTCAATCCTACCGGATGCTTGAAGGCACGGTGAAAAATTCTAAGCTTATCCTGTACTGTTTGGCTCTTACCCATCATCATTCTATCCTTCTACTTCTCTGATTTTTGTTGCTTAATCTCTTTATCCTTGTTGGTAATCTTTTCGGCTTCTGCTCTTGTCTCAGCATCACCATACTTCCCTAATCTGGAGAGTACGGATTGAGGTAATCCCCCTTCTAGCGCACATGCCCACGCATCTTTCATTGTGCCATGAGCATACTCCTCTCCCTCAACAACAAAAGCTCCTGTGAATGGATTGTATTTACACTCACTAGAAAAATAAACACTCCCTGCTACCCCGCTTATTAAAACAAGTGGAGCAACTATCGCTATAATAATAAATTTTTTATTCATACTTTTCCCCCATGAACAACTTTTTCACACATGCCCTTCGTTCCCTCTTCTAAGTCTTCTTCCCTCATTACTTCTATTAGCTTCTCTAAATACCACTTGGCTTTTAACAAATCTTTTACCGGGTTTTCCTGCTCCTTATACCTGTACCTACTAACATACTTAAAGATGTTACCTTTCAGGTATCCCTTAAACTCTTCCTCTTCCATACTGTCCCTGATTAAATCAATAGTTTCTATCGTGTTACTATTATAATGATCAGGACTATTAATATCTAACCATTCTTCTTCATCTTTGTGTATCTCTTGCCAAGCCATTGTCTAACCTCCTCTTCCGTTTGGTTTAAATATAACAACATTGTCCCCGCTTCCTTTTATAGACTCTTCCATTATTCTTTTATGCCCCCTGTCTGCTAACTCTTCGATACCTTCATCTAATAAATCCATAATACCATACAGAACTAGGATGGCAATGTTAGGATCGTCTGTATAGGAAGTAGTATCAGCTATCTTGACAGTAAACTTAGACAAATCTTTCTCATCTGGTAACAAGATCATATAGAGCCTTTCCTTTTGTAAGTTCTGATACTCTGACATGTCTTCTTCTTTTTCAATCCAATCGTTCATACTACATTCTCCTTCCGAAAACGTCTAAAAAATAATCTAAGTCAACGACAAGTATCGGTTTCTGCCTGTTCATCTTTAATACAAGGATAGGTTCTCCTTCTCCTTTATGTTCCTCTGCTTGTCTATACACATCGTATATGCCCTTGTACTTCTCTTGGTTTTTACACTCAATTTTAAATGGATAAATCTTCTTAGCGGCAGGGGACATCTTTACATCAACGCCTCCCTCTCCCATTATCGCACCTTTAATATCCTCATCCTCTAATTCCCCTGCCCTTTCCAACAGCTTCTTAACAACAAGATTCTGTAAAGCCCTGCCTTTAGCTTTTCTTGATTTAATGCTACTGCTTCCTGACATTAAACACCTTCTCTAACCTCTCCCTAATATATCCTGTAGTCTTAGGAGCAACCATTGCCATCTTTTCTAGCTCTTCTCCTAGAAGAGAAGGGGAGAACACCACAACTCCCCTCCTCTCTAGGATTGTCTTGACAGATTTAATATCTTCATCAAACTTTAAGATATTATCTTTGTAAGTACTGTCAAGCCAGTAAGAAGAATCCTCAAATGAAGGAGACTTCTTCATCCTCACCCCTAAGACATTAGCATACAACAACAGTCCGTTTCCTATGTGCTTATCATTATCCGTAACAAGGTAAACTACTTCACTGTTAGTTTGAATATCAAGAGGCTTAACAACAGACTGAAACAAGATCACTCCAACTCCTCCTCAATTTCTTCATCCTCTAATTCAATCAGTCTGCCTGTCTTCCTGCTATAATACAGCCTACATGCCGGTCCTGTCAACCCAGAAAATCTATTTTTTATAACCCGTATATGGGTTGTATGTCTTTCGGTTTCATCTTCTGCTTGACCGTTCCTCTCCAAACCAATAACAATATCAGATAGCTGACCAATAGATGCCGACCCTCTAAGCTGGCTAAGAGAAGTAGCTGCCCCTTCTTCATGCCCAGTACTGGAAGGACGCCGTAAATGAGATACCATGAGCAAGCATATGTCCAACTCCTGCACAACTGTTCGTAGCTTAGTCATGATTTCATCAATGGCTCTACGTTCATCACCACTTTGTTGATCAGATACAATGATTGATACATGGTCCAATACAACATACTTACAACCAAGTATCTTACCAAAGTACTTAACTTTCTGTACAATATTATCAATACTATTGGAGCCAAAGTGGTCATAGAAGAACAACCTCCCCGTTCCTAATGTATTATCGAAGGCTTCCTTGAACTGCTGATCTGTAACAGATGCAAAAGAATCAGGAAGATGTAGAGGAGCATTGGCTGCAAGAGACATTAGAGAAAGCCCTGCTCTCTTAATACTCTCCTCCATAAATAACATACCTATGTTATCCTTGGAAGATATCAAGACATGGTTAATTAATTCTTTTAAGAATTGAGATTTACCTAGTCCCGATCCAGCAGTAATAGTAACCAACTCTCCTAAACGAATACCATAGGTTAGCTTTTGTAGTCCTTCATAAGGATAGTTCACAGAAGCCTCTGTTACACCTTCTGTTACAGCCTCCCACATAGAACTACCCGCAACAATACCATCGGGAGTATAGGTCTTTGCTGCCCACCAATCAGTTATAAAGGAACTGCTGGCTTTCTCTTTCAAGTAATCGTTTGCATCCTTATATTGCATCGGCATGATCTTGGCTTTAGGTGCTAACAATTCAGCCGCTCTCTTCGCACCTTTAATACCTGCCTCATCATTATCAAAACAAATAACGATATTATCAAACGACATTAAAAATTCATAGCTCTTGGCAATATCCTTAGTGACGCTTGCTGCCCCTGTTTTAACAGATACTACCGGCCACTTTGATCCAAGCATCTGATAAGCAGAGAGAGCATCTATCTCGCCTTCACATAAGGTAATGTACTTCCCTCCTTCTGAGAAACCCTTCTGCCCAAACAAAACACTAGCCGGTACATTACCTTCTGTATAGAAGTCTTTCTTATCTACGATGCGTACCTTGTTAGCAATATGCTGACCAGCATCATCGAAGAAAGGATAGAAATGCTTTCCATTCTGTACTGTTACTTCATACTTTCTACAGGTATCCTTGGTAATATTTCTCTCTAAGATTTCATCAAGCATACCTTTGGTTAAAGGTTTCTGTTCTCTCTGTATCTGTGATGTTTCCATATCGTCTCCATGTATATGATATCCACAATCCGGTGTAAAGCAGTGTTCACTGCCATTGTCCCAAACAGCTACGTTATCAGCAGACCCACATTCAGGACAAGATTTCTTGTAAGTGTAATCAGACATTTATCTCCTCAACCCTTGGTTCTTTAACAACTTCAGTGAAGTATTTAACGCCTCTTGAATACTGGAAAGCCCTCATGTTAGGCCAACAATCCTCTTTATACTCACAGAACTTACAGATGCGGGGGAGTACTTTGTTTCCTGAAGCCTTCTCAAGTGTAGGTACTTCGCAAGGAGAAGGCAAGGCTTTTTTATCCGCTAAGATAGAGCGGAGATGCCCAATACGATCATACGAATTAATCATCTCCATCGAATCCACCTCCAACAAAGTCACTTCACCAGAAGACTTGTTCATAACAAGGAAATAACCTACATCCCCGCCCTCTGCATCAACGTAACCACTAAGCTGACCAATATACCCAAAGTCATCGTCATTGTCAAAGCCTTTCTTAAACTTTCTGAATCCAAAATCAGATGCAGACTTAACATCAACAACAAACCCGTTGACCTTACAATCTATGTGACCAGTAATGCCATTAACCATAACCTCTTTTTGTTCATCCGTAACAGAATACCCAGCCTCTTTTACTAGAAGAAGTATAAGTTCCTCTACGATAGAACCATACAACATTCGTATTAAGAAGCTACCTTCCATTTCCCTTTGTTCTTTAGGATGATTAATCTCTAACCAGATTTTCCTGTCTGGTTTTCCTATGCTCGACATTCTTAAATGAGGATTTCTAAATCCCCTTTTGATTTCAAGGGAATTCTTTATTGCTTGTTCAATTCCCTTCAAGAAAGTGCTAAGATGTTCTCTATCTATTTCTTTACTAGACAACATCCTAGCGTAGATATCTTCTGCTATGTTATATATCATATAGTCGCCCTCTTCCCTCGCCTACTATATATCTAGGAGATACGACTAGAAGCGCCACCCCTAGCCCTAGAAATTCTTAGTCGAAATCATTATCCACTGGATCAGAATTGTACTCTACAAGATTGAGAACCTGTACTGCTTCCAGATATAATGATGTACCATACTTGTCAACGAAAGGATGATCATCATTGAAGGCAACCTTGATCTTAACTTCTGATCCATTACCTACGTTGATACGAGATACGTCTATAAGATTACGCTCTCTATCCATAACCTTGACAGGACGGGTAGTCTTCGCAACAATAAATGGTCCATCAGAAGGATGCCCATCCTTGTTCTTCAAGATAACGCCCTTGCTTTCTAACAAGTCTACGCTATCAGTATCCAGCTTACCAATATCAATCTGATACTTCTTGGAATACTGGTCCACTGTGAAAAGATGCGGCCAATAAGCCGTACCCTTAACAACAGCCTTATCATAAAACTTTCTTTCTGCATTAGCCATGATCATTCTCCTTTGCTGTTCATATCAACTAACTTTGCATCACTAACCTCTATACTATAGAACAATTCCCCTTCTGGTACGTACCTGTTGGGAACCTCTACTACATTAGCTTGTTCAACCACAATACCGGGGATTTCCCAAGCCTTCTTACATTCGCTATTAAGTACAAAGAAGGTTAACATATCACTACCTACCTTGTCAAGCAATCTTTTTTTCCTGTATGGAATACGTACATCCTTCCATGCAGTAGGCCACTCGCCTTTCCAAGAATACTTTATCTCAACTTCCCAGCTTTGTCCACCCTCTTCTTCTATATCACAAAAATAATTCTCTTCACTTTCAAGAAGGGACTTGCCTTTGCTTTGTAGATAAGAGCGGATAACATCTTTAGCTTTATGGTCTGCCTTATTATACAAACCTTGATTAAACTTCTTACGTATACCTGTTGTTCCCATCCTCTTCCTCCTCCTTAATGTGTATCTGCCCAAGTATTACCAATCTTAGAGTCAGCATTCAGCGGAACCCTCATACTAAAGAACTTACCAACAGACTGCATCGTCTCATCTGCTATAACACAAACCTCTTCAGCATCTTGTCTAGTAACTTCGTATTGCTGTTCATCATGAATTGTATTCACCAAGATAGCATCTAATCCTCGTTTGTCAATCTCTTTTTTCAGAAAGATTGCCCATTGCTTGCAGACTATAGCACCTCCTCCCTGCAACAGAGTGTTAAGGGCGGCATGTCTTGATCTAATCCACAACCTTCTACCATCCAACCCTCTGATGTATCCTCTCCCTGCTTTGCTCTGCACTGCACGAGAAAGCCTAGCGAGATTAGGTAGATTGGATAAGAACTTTTCTTGTAACTTTCTACCATCATTTGCTGTACCATTTACGATAGAGCCTATCTTAGCTGGCCCCGCACCATACAAGAAGGCATAGATAAAAGTCTTAGCTTGGTTTCTTGTAGCAAGACCCGCTGCTTTCTGATTGTAGGTATGTGGATCACCATTAACAACCTCTTCTATAAAGGTATCATCCATCATATAATGGGCAAGCATCCTAAGTTCCAGGCCCTTGGCATCCATGCCTACTAAACAAGACCTATTGGTATCTGGTACAGTCCAACAGGAGCGAGAGGCTTTGCCATATGGTTTATGATTAGCCACAATGTTTGCAAGGTTAGGCTCTGTGTGTGTCATCCTGCCTGTTACCGCACCCATAGTGAATACCCTGCCATGTACTCTTTCATCCCCTCCTAGTGCATCAAGCCATCCTTCCACGGTCTTAGCCCTAGTCTCCAACATCTTCCACTTAGCTAGGTTCTTGATAGCTTGTGGTGCAGTAGCGGAGATAGTCTCTAGGTTTCTTTCAGTTATCTTTGGTTGTCCTTTAGGGGTAAACTCGACAGGCTTCCACCCAAACTTATTCATTCGTTGTACTATTTGTTGTGGACTACCAAGGTTAAAAGGTTCAAATCTAATAAAGCTAAAGGGTCCACCTACTACTTCCAGTGCATTTGGGATACCCTTCAGTCCCACTATAGATAACCTACCATCCTGTTTTATCTTAGGTATAATCTCTTTAATAAGTTTAGGGGCGGGAAGTATTTCCCTTCGTATATCAAAGAGAATATCATTTGCTTCCCCTTTAACTTCCGCCATCAACTCATGCGCTTTTCTTACATTTAAATAGAACCCTGTCCTTTCCTGTTCAGATATAATACCCTTGATATTATGTTCTAATTGTATAGAAGTATCAGAGAAATCAGATGCTTCCGTATCCATTAAATAATTATATAACTTCTCAGTAAGATTAGCATCTCTTTCACAGTATGTAATCATCTCCTTAGATAGGCGAGAGAAATCATTGAAAGAAATCTTTGGGTATTGAAATCTGTTACCCCATGCTTCCAGAGAATGCCCCCCTTTTCTATCAGGATTAAATAGAGAGGAGAGAATAAAAGTATCTGTTACTTGTTTTGATTGAATGTCTGTACCCCATAACTTATTCAACCAGTACATATCGAATTGAATAAAGTTATGTCCTATGAAAGTATCAACATCCTTAATCAGATGTTTGAAATAATCTGCATCAGTAGAGAACATAACCTTACCTGTGTCCATATACTTTACAACAGCTACCCAAATTTTAGTAGCATCAAGGCCATCTGTTTCTATATCAACAACTGCTTTCATCAGTGGTGCTCCTAACAGTGTCCTATTAATATCCTTTAGAATTTCGCAAAATTATTGCAGCCTCTTTAAAAGAGTACCCGAAAGAAAGTAGATTGTCAAGGCACTCATCGTAGGATAGCTTGCCTTTTTCATACTGCTCTACTGACTTTTCTATCTCCTCTACATTATCGTATAACGTCTTCATATTCATCTCGTCCTCACCTTTATTTCTCTATTAATTTTTTTACTTTCAAGGTACTGCCCAAGTACCATACCCCCCCTTGCGAGGCAGGACGATCCATTACATCCATCAAAGTAAAGTCTACTTCCGCCCATACCCTATCTCTCTTTGATAAATGAGGAGCAAAAGGTTGTCTACATATATGCCATCCCGGCCTAAACTTGAAGCCCTTTGTTAAGCACTCCTCGTAAGGATACTCCACCCCTATATTTATTCTCTGTCTTTTATTTATAAACAACGGGCCAATAGACCCATCTTTTCGGCGGCGAAACAGCTTATACCCCTGCATCTTTACATCTTCCTCTATTAGTTTTCCATGCTTGTCAAGCCATTTGTCTAATGGCATGATCCTCGCATCATCTATCATATTTTCTAACCAATCTGTTGCGTTACTCATTTCTGTTTCTCCTTCCTATCTTCTACTTCTATCACGGTCCATGTACTAACATCAACATACTCTTTGTGTTTAACTTTATTATATGCTTTCATTGTAGGGAAATACAAGAGGGGCTGTAGTATTTTTTTCCATACTACCTTTTTGTTATCGTACTTCCTTCTTGTCGTTTCTTTCATAGGATACCCCTTTGTTTATTTTTCATAGTCTTTTACCATCATATACCATGCGACAGCAAAGACAATAGGTAAGGTAAATAGTAACGCAAAGTGGAACAGTCCACCTGCCCCATTCAATGCTGCTTCAGCAATGTATATATCACCAAGCAGTGCAATAATTACTATCAATCCATAGAGCGATCTTATCATTGACATTTTGTAACCCCCTTTTTAACTACTGTCAATACACCCGCCAACTGCCTTGCACGATCAAGGCTCTCTCCTAATACTAAGTTGATAACTTCTTCACTTTCTCCGTTTACTGATACATAAACATGTTTTTGTGTTTCTCCATGTTTGTTAATCCATTCATCTAGCGGCATGATAAGAGCATCTTCCTCCATCTCCATCAGCCATCCTTTTACTTTACCCATGTTATTCTCCCTTCATTATGTATCATCATAACTCTTTTTATCTCCCATGTCATCGCAGTATATCCCCAACTCCTTAACCATCTTCTTGTCGTATTCATCGGCTATCTCTTTAGCCTCGTCATAATAATCACCGATATCTATAACATGCCATACTTGTTTTTCATAGTCCCAGCCATACACATTGTAACCTACACTGTGTCTATCTTCGCATGGTATCATAAGTTCTCGCCACTCTCCACCGGGTACTCTTTCAGAGTTTGCTAAATATACATCATTATCATACACCGGCATGACAAAAGAAAACTTTGTTACTTTACGAGTTATGTATCTAGGCATCTTCTATTCCTCCTCAGTCTGGTCGTGCTTACGAATACTTTTATCTATTTTCATTTACTATCGTAGTCCTTCTACAACAACATCAGCAATCTTGCACATATTATCTATTTCTTCCTGTAGTTCAACTATTCTTTTGTGAGCATTATTTAATTGCTCTTGAAGATCATACACATTTCTTTCTAAGATTTCTTTTGTTGTCATAATACTTAAATTATCATGTGTATTGTTCATCTGTTCCTCCCATCCGGGACTGTTCTAACAGTCTGTTTATGCCATACTATATTTAACTTGTCAATCATTCTTTTTGTTTTCGTTTTCATAGTAAAGGTCTAACTCCTTATCTAGATCAAACACTTCATCATAACGAGACTTGCTTGCCTTAATCCTCTGTTTGTATTTAGGTGTCCTCACCTCTTTAGCAATTGGATTGAACCTAATCCTTTGTTTCTTACTAGGCTCTTTCATCTTCCTACCTTTCTCTATTAGTATACTATAGGACTTCTATAGGATAGTCTATATAATTATAATCTATTAGAAGTCCTATAGGAGACTATATAGTAGTGACTATTCTCTTGTCAAGCATAACAACCATGTTATTTTAGCATAGCTGCTATGCACTATACGCATACAACCATAAGGTGTACTTGTAACATACTCCTTTTGTTCTTTGTATTCAATAGGATACAGAGATACGTTAAGGTATTTAGTAGTGAGACAAGAGTATTTTTAGGCACGGCGACTATCGCCTGTGTCTGGTGTCGGGTCACCACTCTTGTCTCTCCCGATAGGATCATGCAGCAAGCTTGGTGAAAGCATCATGCTCAATCAATGCAGACACCTCAAACTCCCGCTTCAACATGCTTTGTGCTTTATGATCCCCGCCTGTATCATTCAAAGCAAAGGTATCTTCATGGCTGGCATAGTTAGTGAAGGTACTATACACAGTCCACAAGGTGTTACCCCTTATCGCTGCTTCAGAATGATATATTTCTAACATCTTCGGGGCTTTTCGTACACCAAACATAGCTCCAAACAATTCTTGTGCTTGGTGCTCTGATATAGTACGAGATGCCCATGCTTGGTACATCTTAGCCCTTTCATAGAATACTTCTAAGGACTGTTCGATTTCTTCTACGAAGGCATTCATATCGAATCGCTTTGTGTTCTTCCTTCGTACTCTATCGTATTCTCCTGTTATCGTACCGTTTGAACAGAAGAAATCAATCCCACCGAACAAACCATTGTTACTGGTCAACCCATCAACGCCATGCCATGTGATATGACGCAACCCCATTTCGGTCTTGTGCTTGTAGGTAGTAATAGGAACCCGAATAGACGGGAACACAGTCTCCTGCAATGCCCAAGCACCATGTCTGGCAGTCTTGTACGTCACTTCCAGCCGGTCAAGATGACCAGCAGGTAGCATTTTCTGTAGCATGTCTTGCTGTTTCTTGAAGAAGGTAACGTGGGGAGTAAACCTTTCTCCCGCAAGTATCTCCTCGTTCCCAGCATTCTTAAATGGGTATTCATGACCAACGATACCTAGTCCACGGGTTTTGTTGCCCTCTGCATCCAAGGCATAGATAGCCTTCTTATCAGGGAACATATCAATATTGCCCCATGTCATAGGAATGTCTACTTCTGAACCTGTCAGAGTGAAAGGATCAGAAGTAGTTTCGTTGCTTAGATAGTGTATATTCATATCATTCTCCTTTGTTGTGATAACCTATATATAAAGGATCACATACCTTTTGTCAACCCCTTATTTATATTATTTTACTCACGCAACATTCCACTTCTTCTTCAACTCAGGGTGGTTGCTATCCAACCAGTATTCTATATACCGATTGAATTTGCTACCAAGGTTTCTGTTTCTAATTGCTTGTGCTTTCTTAGCTTCTCGCAATGTCAACTCATTATGATACCTGAGTTTGCCAGACCATCCGCCTTGTCCAGCGTGGATGGTTTTGATTTTACCTAGACTTGCGTAGGTATGTAGTGTCTGTATAGGCACCCCGAATTGCTTTGATGCCATCTTGAATGTCAACCGGATATCTTCAGGTGTCAGATACTTTTCTTCCGGTATACTGAATGTCTTAGTTTTCATGTGGTGTTCCTCTTCCTAATGTTTCGGGTAACTTATGTTGGGGATAGTTTCATCCCAACATTTCCTACAAGGTCCGCACTTGCCTTCCCTTGTGTACGCTGTACATTCTTCACCTATATATTCAGTTCCAGGCTCATGTACTGTGCTGGTCAAGTGCCAGCGATTAGTAGCTTTGCCGTTCACTTTCGTACCGCTAACTCTTATAACAATGTTATCAGGTATAGTATCCTTGCCGTATTTCTTTACAAAATCATATAGCAATTTGGCTTCCTTCGTAGGCAACCAATACTTGACGCTTGGCGTAGCTTTTGCCACCTTCAAGATGTTAAGCAAATGCAGCAGGGATTGTAAGTCCCCAGCGTCATGCCATCTAAAGTATTCTTCATTCGCATGAAGGATTTGCCGCACCATAGCCATAACCCAATGTTTGTGGTATAATGATGCTAATCTCTTCTGTTGTGATTTAGCTACGCTAGGGAAAGTGTAGTTTCCCTTTAGTGCGTAGCATTCATGGCACACAGTACCTAATAGCTTGGCTAGGATACTGCCTACCTTGCAGGATACTGCCGGAATACCATATGACTTTCCAGGCATCTTGCTTGGATTGCCTAGCGTCCCGGCAATATCCCTTGCCGCTTTTAGCGTCATAGTCATTTAGTTTTAGTCTCCTTCTTAACCGTTGCATTCCTATGCCATTTAGACCAAGCAATCCTTTCGGCTTCCAGTCTAATTTTTAAGTCACGTATTTTCTTTTGTTTTTTAGTCATATCATATATTCCCTTTCCTTATATGATATAGGAATGGTTCTGATTATTTCAAGGGGTCAACGTCCTAGTGCTGCTTTTACCTCATCCCTCAAGGCATGATACCTTATATCCTTTATAAACCAAACACCATTGTTATTAACCCATGTAACCCAGTCTCCAGGCTCCCATAGGGCGGTTCTTACAGGTGGTGCAGGAAACTCTGCGTCCCATGATGGATGCCCACCATCACTGAACACCTGTAGCTTTATAGCTTGTGTTAGTTCACCCATTTATGCTGCTTCCCTTTGAAGTAGGCGGCTATAAGTTACCGCCCAGGACCTTACGGGTCTCTTCGATGAAGATGCCTTGGGAGCTAGTCGAATGTACCTAGTCTCCACGCTTTCCTCGCCTCGTATATCCACCACTGCCAAGGCAGTCTTGTGGAACGGCTTGCCGGTATTAAAATACCAATATGCCTTATGGATAGTAATAGCCCATCCACGGGCCGTACGGTATACCTTGTACGCTTTCTTATATTTGCGTACCCGATATATGTCGGCGGTAAACGCCTTCAGCTTTGTTCTCATTTTAGAAGTCCTTCCTATTGGCGATAGCGTTCTTACACGCTTTCAAGGTTTTGGCTCTATACCAATTCGATACCTTCCCAGTATGCGGGTAGGCATCGACTATCCACTCCCTAGTCTTACCCGTTTTGGGGTCAACTATTCGTCGTGTTATGAATACTACATCCATCCATTTTATTCCTTTATTGGTTGCAGTGTTTTAGTACTACGCTACGCACTTCATTATACACATACTCTTCTTCCCATAGCGGAAACTCCTCAGCCGCTAGGGCCTGGATGTTTCGCAGGGTCCAGCCGATAGATGGCTTGGCCGCATGGATTTTGTCCATGGTGAAGTCCCTAATAGCGACTAGACCATAGACCCGGTTTTCCTTAAAATAAGAGAAGTTGGTCATCCGAAGATACCTCCAGTTAACATCCGCTTCGCATTAGGCAGGGTGGGACGGCACCCATATGTACCTGCACTATGCAGGCGGTAATTTCCTTTTCGGTTTATTTGCAAGCGGGCGCATCGAATCAGCCCGACTGGCATAGCCCAACATGTTCCGCCAGTGGCGGTCGATATGGTGCCGCTTTTGACGTGCGGCCCGCTTTTCCTTGCGAGACATAACAGTCTCCTATCCGCCCGCATTAGGGGGGCATCCCTTGGCCGGTATGGCCGTTTTTAACTACACAATAGAGATAATGTTGTGCAGCGCAATATACAAGGGGTAGAATAAAATAAAATGAAATTAAATGCTAAGTCATTGAAAACATTAACAAACAAAATTCATGTTCCTATTCTGTTCCTTGTGTGCAATGCAGCATAAGAAAGGGGGGGCGTTGTGCAATGCAGCATAAGGGGGGATGGTGCAGCGCAATATATTATGCGGCGGTGCAACATATTGTATGGTGCATTGCAATATATAGGGATGCTATTGATATATAACAGGTAAACATATATCGGATTGATATACTCCACCCGAACATATACCCGGCCATGCCCCCCCTTACTTGCGAGTCATTATCATTACACATAGGGAACGAGGCAGCAAAAATGTACATATAAACATATCTTTATATCAGCCTACCCTAATGTTATATTAATTCCACAGTGCAGTACACGGGAACGTACATATAAACATATATATATATTAATTTATTCTAATGTAAGGGGGGGTGGGGAAGGGGCAGGGGGGGTAGTCCTACTATTATATACACAGATGCTCAAAATTTACTAATTTCAAACCCTTATGTGTACTAATATGTTGATTTAATTAAAGAAATAATAATTGGCAATCCTATAGTATACTATAAGTACCCTATAGGATAAAATAATAATAGAAATCCTATAGAATACTGTATAGGGTACTGTATAGGGTACTGTATAGGGTACTATATGGGGGCCGGTAGGTAGTTAATTACTATTATACACCTGAAACGGCATGTTGTCAAGTACTTTTTTCATCCTATTGGTAACCTATTGATTATATTAAACATTATTTTTAAGAAAAGTTGGGTAAAAAGACGTTGAAAAAAGTTTCTTACACACCTATAGTAACCTATTGATTGTATTAGAGTATTTTTTAGCATGTAAGTTTCTGTTAATCGTTGCTCAGTAACCGTATTTTTCCTAAAAAGAAAGCATAATTAAATCAATGACTTACAAAATAGTTAAATTTTATACTTGACAAAATCGTCAGGAGCGTTATAATATATATATATAAACTAAAAAAGGTTTTCTAATGCAAGCACTAACCAAGAAGACGCTTACAGAAAAACAAGAAGCTTTTTTGGAGCATCTTTTTACTTCTGGCGGCAATGTCATTGAATCTTTAGATATTGCGGGGTATCATCCTAGCTCTCGTAGCAATGTAATGCATTCTTTACGGGAAGAAATCATCGCCCGTACAAGAACACAGTTAGCAACTGCAACTGTGAAATCTTCTCGTAGACTAGAAGAGGCTTTAGATGCAGACGGCTCTATCCCTACAAGTCAAATGGAGCTAAGACTAAGAGCGGCTACAGATATTCTGGACAGAACAGGAATTAGTAAGAAACAAGAAATTGATGTTAAAGCAGAGATTGTGCATGGCGTAGTATTTCTCCCTCCTAAACAAGAAGAGATTATTATAGAACATAATGAGTGATGAAGAAATAAAAAAGAAACGCTCTTATCACGTAAGTAGGAAAGTACAAGCTCAACGTAAGACACAAAAGCAAATTACTGCACAAAAAAATAAAGTAAAAGCGTTAGAGAAAAAGCTAAAGAAACAAAAAGATAATGTACCAAAGGATAAAGGCGTCTTAGATACAGAAAAACACGTAGTATCTGAAGATTCCGAAATTTTATTCAGGCCGAACGATGGCCCTCAATATACTTTCCTCGCTGCCCCTGAAAAAGAAGTACTATACGGTGGGGCAGCGGGTGGCGGAAAGTCCTACGCAATGCTAATGGACCTTCTTAGGTACGCTACTAATGGAAACCATCGTGCACTGCTTTTACGTAGAACTCTTGCTGAACTAACAGAGCTTATCGATAAGAGTAAACAGGTTTATCCAAGAGCTTTTCCTTCTGCTAGGTTCAAAGAATCTACTAAGACTTGGGTATTCCCTTCTGGTGCTACTGCGCTCTTCAGTTATGTAGATCAAGATGATGATGTATACAGATATCAAGGACAATCTTTTAGTTGGATTGGTATAGATGAATTAGGACACTATCCAACACCGTATGTATGGAACTATCTTCGCTCTCGCTTACGTACTACTGATCCAAGTATTACTACTTATATGAGAGCAACAGCCAACCCCGGTGGTGTAGGGGGTTGGTGGATTAAGAAAATGTTTATCGACCCTGCCCCACCAGATGTATCTTTTCACGCTACTGATATTGATACCGGAAATGCACTGACATATGGTAAAGGGCATGAAAAAGAGGGACAAGCATTATTTAGCCGAAAGTTCATCCCTGCTCGTTTAACAGATAACCCTTACTTAATGCAGGATGGAACATACGAAGCTATGCTTCTCTCTCTTCCTGAAGTACAGCGTAAAAGATTACTAGAAGGTGATTGGACAGTTGCTGAAGGTGCAGCCTTTAGTGAGTTCAGTCAGCAGATGCACGTAGTTGATCCTGTAGAAATGCCTTACAACTGGATCAGAATCCGTGCTTGTGACTATGGCTTTAGTAGTCCTTCTTGTGTTCTTTGGGGTGCAGTGGATTGGGACGGTTGTATCTGGATATACAGAGAACTGTACCAAACTAAGTTAACAGCAGAAAATCTAGCAGATACTATTCTTGCTTTAGAATCTAATGATCCCGATATGTACCTATCCGTGCTTGATAAGTCTTGTTGGAACAGAACTGGAACTGGTAGAAGTATAGCGATGACTATGATTGAAAAAGGTCTTCGCTGGATTCCTTCTAATTCAGATAGAATGCAAGGAAAACAAGAGATACACAAAAGATTACAATTAGACGATGCAGCACAACCTCGTATTAGAATCCTCAGTACCTGTACTAACTTAATACGAACCCTTCCTTCACTACCAATGAGCAAGACTAATAGTGAAGATGTGGATACCAAAGCAGAAGATCATGCTTATGATGCTCTTCGTTATATGTTAATGACACAACAAAGCAATAGACCTTTTATTCCTTCTTTCTTTAGAGGGGCGCAACAAACACACCAGATAAACGATCAAGTATTTGGATACTAGGAGAAGATACTTATGGCAGAAAAAGTTAAATCAATTGCAACACAGAAGCAAGAACTTATTGTAGAATTAAAAAAGCTTAGAGAGATCAAAAATCCTTCTAAAGCAGAACGGTTGCGGAAAAAAGTTATTCAAACCAAAATAGCAGAAATGAATAAACAAAAGCTGGCAAGTATTCATAAAAGAAGGAAAGCGAGAAAGGCAGAAGGTCTTGATCCAAAACGAGGGATTTCTGTGGATGCATCTAGTACATCTAGCGGAACACAGGCCCCTAGTCCAGTAGCCGATTTAGGACACGCTTCTGAACAAGCCAAACAAAGAGCGGCCAAAGCTGCTGCCCAAGCTGCTGAGGCAGAAAGAGCAAGAGTAAATAGAGAAGCTGCTTATAGAAGTGCACCCAGAAAGCCTCAAACTGCTGAACAAAAAAAGGCTGCTAGCAAGGCATCTTTTGATACAGTTCCTAAACGTGAACTTCCCACAGCTAAATCTAGGGATACTTTAGGAATGGCAGCAAAAGAAGGAAAGGCTGCACAAGAAAAAAGAGAAGCGGCTAAACGGAAAAGAGACTTACTTAGTGTAGACCCTGCTATTTCTAAAATTAATCCAACGGAAAGCCCTGAAGGATATACAGCGAAACCTAGAGTAGCATCTAAAGCATCCAATAATAAAAAGTCTAAAGGAGACAAAAAATCCGCCAATAATGCAGGAAATAACTCTACACAAGTAAAAGGTCTTGATCCTATTACTGCTGCAATGGAAAAATTCTTCGGCACTAACCGAACTGCACAAGAAATTAGAGATCAAATGGACATAACTGAAAAATTAGACGCACGAGATCGTGGTGGAATGAAACGAGGCGGAAAAGTAAAGAAAACTAAATCGAAGCCTACTAAGAAATATGCAATGAACAGAGGTGGCAAAGTTACTTCTGTTCGTAAACCAACCAGAGCATAAGGAGAAACAATATGCCTAGTAATTATCGTTATCCCGGCAAGTCGGACTTTGAGAGTGCGGCCCCTGCTGGTCGTATGAGTGATGCTAATGAATCCTCGCTATACCGTGAAAAGATGGAAAGTGATTTGATTGGCAGCACCAAGGAAGCTTTTAAATCTTCAGTATCCGTTCCTTCTCCTAAAGGAAACAATATTGATTCTTCCTTATGGAAGATGGCTGACGACCATTCGATCTACTCTAAGTAAGGGAAAGAATGTCTTTGGAAGATCAAGAAGCTGGTGCTATAGAGCTAGATGCTGAAGAAACTCCCGGTGTAGTAGAATATATAAAACAACGGTTTACTGAAGCTGAACACGGCAGACAGACAGACGAACAAAGGTGGTTGAATAGTTATAAGAACTATCGTGGAATTAACGATGGAACTACTACCTATTCTGCTGCTGAAAAGTCTAAGGTATTCATTAAGATTACCAAAGTAAAAGTCTTAGCCGCTTTCGGACAGATTGTAGATATTCTATTCGCTAACAATAAGTTTCCTATTACAGTATCCAGTACTCCTATTCCAGAAGGAATTGCAGAGTTTGCCCATATTCCTTCGCCGGAAGAACAGCAGCTTCCTTCTGAACTTAAAGATATGCCCCTTAATCAATTAGGTTTTGAAGGTGGGGACATACAGGAGTTTCTTTCTGGATTAAAAGAAAAGTATAAAGGCTCTTCTTTAGTAGAAGGCCCTTCAATTCTTGGTACAGCGCAGATATCTCCTGCCGATATTGCTGCCCGTAACATGGAAAAACTAATCCATGATCAAATGACAGATACAGGTGCAATGACTATTCTTCGTCATGCTATCTTTGAATGTTGTTTGTTGGGAACAGGTATTATTAAAGGCCCGTTTAACTTTAATAAAACTGTACACAATTGGCATATAAGTCCTGAAGGAGAAAAAGTATACGAACCTTATGATAAAATTGTACCAAAAATGGAAGCAGTTTCCTGTTGGGATTTCTATCCTGATCCTTCTGCAATTTCTTTGGATGATGCAGAGTATGTTATTCAACGACATAGGATGGGCAAGGAGCAACTGAGAAGTTTAATTAAACGCCCATACTTCGATAAAGATGCAATTGATTCTGTACTATCAGAAACACCACAGTATGAAACAAGACATTTTGAACCTGAAATTCATTCGGAAGGGGATGACTATCTCTTTACCGATAAAAGATACGAAGTCTTTGAATACTGGGGAATGCTGGATGCAAACACCGCCCGTCTATTCGGTATTGAAATTCCTGAATACATAAGTGATTTAGATTCTGTACAAGTAAATGCATGGATTTCTGGTAATAGAATTCTACGCCTTGTTCTTAATCCTTTTGTTCCCGCTCGTATTCCTTATCTTGCTTTTCCTTATGAACTGAATCCATATCAGTTATTTGGTATTGGTGTAGCGGAGAATATGCAAGATACTCAAATGCTGATGAATGGGCATATGAGAATGGCTATTGATAATCTTGCTCTAGCAGGAAACATGGTCTTTGATATTGATGAAACACAACTTGTACCCGGTCAAAATATGGAAGTATTCCCCGGTAAGATTTTCCGTAGGCAATCTGGGCAAACAGGCCAAGCAGTAAATGGTCTTAAATTCCCCAATACTGCACCGGAAAATCTACAGATGTTCGATACCGCTCGTAGGCTTTCTGATGAACAAACAGGTATTCCTTCTGTCCTACATGGACAAACAGGAGTAACAGGTACTGGTAGAACTGCTGCTGGCCTGAGTATGCTTATGAACTCTGGTGGATTAAGTATAAAAACAGTTATTAAAAATGTAGACGATTTCTTATTGAAACCGTTAGGAGAATCTTTCTTCCAATGGAATATGCAATTTAATGATGATGATGCAGAGATTATTGGTGATTTAGAAATTAAGCCAAAAGGTACTTCTTCCATCATGCAGAAGGAAGTACGAACACAACGTCTTACAACCCTGCTTCAAACTGTAGCTAATCCTATGCTTGCTCCATTTATCAAGATTCCGAATTTAATGAAAGAACTTGCTATTTCTCAGGATATTGATCCAGATCAATTAGTGAATGATCCTAATGAAGCGGCAGTTTTTGCAGATATTTTAAGAGGACTTATGGATGCAACTACAAACAGCCAAGAACCTTCTCCCGGTAGTCAACAACCCCCAAGTATGGGAGCCGATACAGGCGTACCTACAGGAGCAAATCCAATGGACCAATCGGGCGTTGGTGGCGGAAACATCGGAATTGGAAATGCGCCGGTTGCAGGGGAGAGCAATTTTACTGGAAATGTTGTCCCAATCGAAGGAGCGGGTGAAGGAAACTTTGAATAATTTCGAGAGAGAAAAAAATAATGTTCGATAGCAACGAAATGGATCAGCTAGGGTTTGCTAAGAAAGAGTCTAATATCTTTCCTAGTAGAAATCCTATTGCCGGTACTGAAGAGAAACAGGACAGAGAAACAGAGTTTGCATCACTTGTTAAACTTTTTGATATGATGGAAACAAAAGAGAATAGTACGGATTCTTTTGTCAATGACGCTCTTCAGCTTTCTAGAAAACAAAGTTTGGAAAAAGGAGGTAAAGTCAGCTACCCCTCTTATACTTCTCTTCAACTATCTCAGACTTCTTTTCAACCAGATGTTTTGTCTAATATAGAAAATGCTGCTAACACTGGACAAACAGCGCAAGATGAGCTAGATCTTTTAATTGGTGATGATCCTCATGCTGATACAGATACTCCTGATCCTGATTTAGGAGCAGGAAAAGGTACT
>Ga0080013_1002517_pt1 | contig 21460 bp, 25 predicted proteins | sample ETNvirenome_6_85_FD_69236 | JGI IMG/M metagenome (GOLD analysis project Ga0080013, IMG submission 69236) | Marine viral communities from the Pacific Ocean - ETNP_6_85 (SPADES assembly) (version 2) | ecosystem: Environmental > Aquatic > Marine > Oceanic | place: Pacific Ocean | collected 2013-06-19 | reverse complement strand
TTAGCTGCTATAGAAACTATTAAAAATGAATTGAACTTTGCTTTTCAAAATGATTTAAAGGAAGAACAAGATACATTTAACTATTTTATATCATGACTATTCAATACAAGAATCAAGGCTTTAGTTTAACCACAACTAATACGGTATCCGTCTTAACGGCTAATTCAACATCGGTTGTTTTAATTAAGCAAATTCAAGCTAGTAATGGGTCTTCAGGAGGGGCTTTATCAGTGGTTACTCAAGTTACAGATGCTACGGCAGCTGTGACATATAGAATAGGTAATCAAAGTATTGCGGCTTCTTCTACAACTGATATAATAACTAAAACATTAGTGTTAGAATCTAATGATGTACTAAAAATGACGTGCGCAACAAAGGATGAAATACAAGGAATCGTTTCTTACGCATTAATAAACAGAGAGAATCAAAATGGATAAAGAAGACTTACCTAAGATTAATTGCACTACTGTAATTACTTGGAGAAATACGAAGACAGGAGAAACATATAAAGAGAAAAAAGAAGGACCCGATATCGTAGAAGATTGTACTGTACAAGTATCTCCTAAAGGGTTAGACATGCTTCAGAAAGTTATGAAACAGAATGATAAACCAAAATCCTAAGGGTGGAACTGAATTACAATTAGCCCACTTTCAAAAATTTGTAGACCAAAAATTAGTTGAACAAATAGATTTACATCTATCGGTTCCGGAACGTTTACCCATTGATCCCAATAAGCCTAGTATCATTTGGTTAAAGAATTCTTATGACCAACCTAACTTGTATCCATGGTTTAAGAAAAAAGAAAATCACACTAAGTACGATTGGTATGTTTTTAATACTCATTGGAGTTATGAAAAGTATAGACAACATTTTAATCTTCCTCATAATAGATGCGTCGTAATTAAAAACGGAGTTGAAGATGTTCCAAGATCAAAATTAGATTATCAAAAAGGACAACCTATTAAAATGGTTCATCAATGTACTCCCTGGAGAGGACTGTCTGTTTTATTAGGAGCCATGCAATTAGTTAAGAATCCACTTATTAGTTTAGATGTTTATTCTTCCACAGAAATTTATGGCAAACATTTTCATGATGCTAATCAAGCAACCTATGAGCCTTTGTTTGACCAAGCAAGAAAGCTACCTAATGTTAATTACATTGGGCATAAGTCAAATGAAGAAGTAAAAAATTCTTTACAGAATTATCACATCTTTCCTTACCCTAGTATATGGGAAGAAACTTTTTGTATCTCTGCCATTGAATGTATGAAAGCAGGTTTATACACCATCGTTACTAACTATGGAGCTTTGTTTGAAACCTGTGCTGAATTTCCTATGTATATTCCCTACGATAGAAACTATAAAAATTTAGCTACTAAGTTTGCTGCAGGGATTGAAGCAGCCGCTCAACAAATTCACACGGATGCTATTAAAGATCACTTAAGATTTCAAATGGAATACTGTGATCGATACTATAACTGGACTAAACAAGGAGCATCGTGGAATGCATTTTTGGAAGGAGCCATTAAATACTATGATAAAAATAGATGATCTAGATGAGAACGAAACACACAACGCTACGCATGAACCTATCTGGTTTAATGAAGATACATATCAAACAATTAAAAATGAAAAGGTGGAATCTAAAGTGAGAGAAATACATATAGGTGAAAGATCTCCCTATAAACTGATGGTCTGTACTCCAGTTCATAGTGATGTCAGTATGCATTACTGTCAATCGGTATTAAAAATTCAACAAGAATGCATGATGAAGAACATGTTGGTTAGTTTTACGCTTTTAAAATCTTCTCTAGTTACTCAAGGAAGAAACTTATGTGTAGCTGATTTTCTTAATCATGAAGATAAATATACTCATTTATTATTTTTAGATTCTGATGTCGATGTTAGTCCTAAGACTATCTTTAAAATGCTAGAGCATGATAAAGATTTAATGGCATGTCCTTATACTCTGAAAACATTAGACTTTGATAAAATGTGGCGTAGATTGAAAAACGAAAAAATAGATAAACCTGACGATCTTATGAAAGCAGGATTTACTTTTCCCATTAAAGTTCCAGATCCTGAAACAGTTATAGTAGAAAAAGGAATCATGAAAGCAACTCATGCCCCTACAGGATGTATGTTGATTAAAAGACATGTTATTGAAAAGTTAATTAAAGCTCATCCAGAGCTCGAAATATTTCAACCTACCTATATTAATGGGAAAGAGACTAAAAGAGATAATTTTTATAATCTTTTTGATACATTACACGACCCTAAAACTAAACGATATTTTGGAGAAGACTTTGGCTTCTGTCAAAGATGGACAGATTTAGGTGGAGAAGTCTATCTTTATATCATGGATTACATCACCCATGTTGGTGAGTACCAATATTGTGGTCGCTTCTGGGATGAGTTATTACACGTAAAACGTATTGACGATCCTTCAAAAATAAAATAAAGTCTTAAAATACAGGATTTCCACGCCTGCGTTAAAATAAAAATACACTAAAACTATGGCTATAACAGATATTGATATTTCAGAAACACTAGAAGCAGGCGCTCCAAGCATTAAATATACAGGCAACAGGGATCCGAATGAGAAACCTAATATGCAAGTAGCTTCCGACCCAAGTTGGGAAGCAGAATGGGAAGATCTTTACCAGAGTTATAAACTAAAACAAATTCAATTAGGTCAAGAGTTTGTAGATAAAGAAACATTTATGGATCAATATCAAAACAACATGGCTTCAGGAGGCAGAGTTAATTTTGGTCTTGGAAGCATATTTAAAAGTATTAAGAAAGCTGTTAAGAGTCCTGTAGGTAAAGCAGCCTTATTAGGTTTAGGAGCTTATGGTACTCACGCTGGCTGGTTTGGCCCTTCAAGTTGGAAGGGATGGGGGAGCAAAATAGGACCAGCTTTATTTGGAAAAGCCAATATAGCAGGAAATATACATAAGGCAGGTATACCTGGTACCTCAGGAATTTTAGGTGCAATGGGATTAACCGGAGGTCAAGGCTCCATGATGCCAACAGCTTTAGGTTGGGGTGCAACAGCACTAGGAGCAGGAATGGGTGCAGCAGCATTTGAAGGAATGAAACCAGATGATATAGCACAACTTAAAAGTAATCCAGAAGCTTTAAGAGCTTATTTAAAACAATATCATAGTAACACTAATCCAGATAAAACAGATGAAGAAGTAGATATCTGGGTTGAACAAAATATGTTTTCAACTGGTGGCAGAGTTGGGTTGCGTGATGGCAGTGACGATATGACTATCTCGACTAGCCAAAGGGATCCCAAAAATATGACTACATTAGAAATTATTAGTATTATTAAAGGAGGCAGATCAACACCTGAAATGTTTGAAGAACTTAGATTAAGAGGAATTAAGGGAGTCGATGAAATAGAGCTAGCAGAATTCGGAAAAAAAGGAGACGTCGGCTATAGTTTTGATGAAAGACTAGTAGACGAGTATAACCCTAAGACTGGAACTTCTCAAGAATCTCTTCTAATGAACCTGAGAGAAAGTAATCCAGATGTATATGGAAAATATAGAAGACCACAAAACTATCCTGAAGCAGGCCCTTCCACCATGAATAAAAACTATCGTGAAGAAAACTTTTATGCAGAACCAACATGGATGAAAGCTGAAGGCGGAAGGATTGGGTTCATGGGTGCTGGTATAGCACAGGAACCTCAAGGGAACCCACATGAGAAGACAGGTGGTAATATATCAACTCATGTTGGTCATACTAATGTAGGTGGGGGAGATGGTAATATAGGTGGTAATGAACCACTAGTTAATCCTGTTGGTCCTAACTACCCTGCCGTTGGTCCTCTATTTAATACAGAAAAAAATAAAATAAAAAATAGGTTAGATAAATTGATAGCTTGGAACGATGAGTACAACGCTAACAAAGCAGAGGAGACAGAGGAGAAAGATGAGGAGATTGGATCTCCCACATTAGGTTCTCATTTATTACATCCAGATGCAACTGCAAACCAAATTAAAAAAAATAAAGCAATAGCCGCACTTTATAAAACAATGGGTTGGAACAAGGCTCAAGGCGGAAGAATTGGCTTTGCTTATGGTCCAGATCAAACGGCTGAGGCAGCAGGCATCATGGGTCAACTACCAGTTAGAAAAAATGGCGCAGGCGTCAAGGAATTAGATTTAAGAGATAGTGGTGGATTTATTCCTCCAGTTGGAGTAAAAGAAAAAGCAGATGACATTCCAGCAATGTTATCAAATAATGAATTCGTTATGACTGCCGATGCAGTACGAGCTGCAGGCGGTGGAAGCGTTGAAAAGGGTGCACAAGTAATGTACGATCAAATGAAAAATTTAGAGAGTAGGGTAGTATAATGGCTGAAGTTCAACAGGTACAACAATTACCGGCTCCATTTATTGAAGCCGCAGGTAAAACATATTTAGACGATTTAACAAAAGCAATAGGTACAACCAAAGGTATTGATCCAAGTAAATTTATGGGTCAAGCTTTTGTAGCTGGGCAAGACCCTCTACAAACTCAAGCTTATGGTTTATCAGCTGGACTAGGAAGTTATGCTCCTTATTTACAGGCAGCAGCTGGTGCCACAGGTCCGACAGCTTACCAATCTTATATGTCGCCGTATCAAGCGGATGTCATTCAAACTACGATGGATCAGTTCGATGCGCAGGCACAAAAAGGTTTACCTTCATTAGCTGCAGCTGCTTATGGTGCTGACGCTTATGGTGGTGGCCGAGCAGGTGTTCAAAGAGCTGAGTATCAATCAGCAAGTGACATGAACCGAGCAGCATTATACGCTCAACTAAAACAATCTGGTTATGGTCAAGCGCAACAAGCGGCTCAAACAAATTATGCTAACCAAATGAATTTAGCTCAAGCAGCGCCTCAATTAGCAGGTTCACAAATTGCAGGGTTAACAACTTTAGGAGCTGGTCAACAAGCTCAAAGCCAAGCGCTTCTTGATGCACAAAAACAATTAGGTTACCAACAAGCGTATCAACCATTACAAACAGCAGAAAGATTTGGAACAGGAATTGCAAGTATGATTTCTGGATATCCAGGTCAAACTCAACAAACAACTTCTCCTTCTCCAAGTGCATTAGGACAAGGTTTAGGTGCAGGTGCAACTCTAGCTGGTATCTATAGATTAATGGGAGCCGGTACAAAAGACTGGAAACAGGTATAGTATGAGCAATACATTTAGAAGACCTATGTTTCGTAGGGGTGGTGAAGCCATGACAGGCATTATGAATAATGTTACACCTAGAGGAAACTTTGCAAATAGTAATTATAGTGTAGATTTTACAGAACAATTAAGAGAAGCAGCTGGAAATAATTATGGAGTGGATCCTTTAACTTCATGGTTATTAAGAGCTGGTCCAGCCATGATGAATGAACCTAAAAGAGGTGGAACTCTGGGTACCTTAGCTCGAGCCACTGCTCCCGCAACTGAACAAGCTCTAAGCGATTTAGGTGCAAGAGCAAAATCTGAGAGAGATATAAGATTAGCTGGTGCACAACTGGGAATAAAAAAACAAACTGATGAAGATTTGTTACAAATGAAAATTGACGCTGGTGCCTTTGGAGATAGACAAGACAGCGCTTTAAAAGAAATAGCATTAAAAAAATTTATTGATAGGGATGTGCCAACCGGAATAGCAGATCATGCAGCAGACTGGACTGTAGAAAAGGAAGCGGAGCTTATTAACAAAGCTCAAGGTCGTTATGGGGGAGTATTAGAATTTGATATGAAAAGGGTAGGGAAAAAGTTCCCAGAGACGATGAAAGCTGATCTTAAAGTCTTAAAAGGTTTAAATGGTAAAATAGTTTATGATCCTTTCTCTCAAACATACAAAATGCTTGAATGGAAAGATGGTAGACCAGGAGTTAAATTTGAATGGAATACTATTGAGGAAATATCAATACCAGTTGCTCCGGAGCCTGTGAAAGAAGTAAGTAAATATGATAGTGACATTAGTGACGAGATGTCTAAACTGGGTATTGGCCAACAGATGTTTACATCCTACATGAAATAGGGGTATTCAATGGCAGATGAATATTTTCCCTTACTAGACGCTGAAGAAGGTAATGCAACAAGCTGGTACAAAGCCGGCGCGGCGGGTATAGCTTCAGGTGTTCTTAAAGTCCCTGAAGGAATCTTTTCTTTAGCAGCAGAATTAATTGATCTAGGAGCTGACACAGACACAGCGGCATCCGTCGAAGCATTTTTTGATACACTTAATCCCTTTGAAGAGATAGCCGAACAACATGGCGCAGGTAAACTAACAGAAGCCCTAGTTCAAATAGGTATACCTGGTGCGTATGGATTTAAATTAGGAAGTAGATTAGCAGGTGCATATATGGATGCCCGAAAAGCTGGTAAGCTTATGCAGCTGGGAAAAAACAAAGCGACTAAGGACTGGTTTAAAAAAGGAGAGCTAGCTAAAAAATTAAATAATCAAGCAGGGTATGCAAAATTTGCGGCAGGTACCTTAGGGGGTGCGGCTGGCGAAACTTTTGTTGCCGACATAGAAAAGATAGGAAGCTTTGGAGATTTATTTGATTCCGGACCTACTCAATTAGATAGATGGGAAACTGAGGGAAGAGAAGATGCCGCTAGAAAATTAATGAATAGAATTAAATTTGGTAGTGAGTCTTTACTACTAACTCCTTTTGTAGGAGGTGCAGGTAAAACTATTAAAGCGATGGGGAAAAGAGGAAAGGATTGGGCGTATAGTGATTCAGAAGTAGCGAGATGGATGAACAAACATATTATTGAACCTCTATCTCCTGAAGGACCTTTGACCAAAGAAGTATTTGGTTCTCAACGAGTGATGGAAGGTTTTAGAGCGTCCGATACTAATAGAGCTACGGAGTTAATTAAAAATCTTACTCGAACTTTAGATAAATCTTTTCCACAAATACAAAAAGTTTTAGATAAAAGTTTAAATGCTAAAGAAAAAAATACTTTCCTTGAAGATATTAATGAAATGATATTTGATGGAGACATGACTCAAGTCTTTAACACTAAAAAAATAAATGAGTTTACAAAAGTTTTAAAAAATAAAGGGTTAAACAAAGAGACAACCGATGAAATGATAAATGTATTAACAGATGCAAGAACAGAATTTTCTCACTTATTGAATGTAGTGGGAAAATACAAAGGACAAGAAGACTTGGTAAAAATTTTAAAAGATAGAATTAAAAACTATACTGGTAATACTTATAAGATTTTTGAAGATGCACCTATCCTTGGATTCTTTGGTAGATATAAACCAACCGATGAAGTTAAAGAAGCCGCTGCTAATTTATTTAAAAATTTAATAAGAAAAGATAATCCAAAAATAGCAACAAGCACAGCAGAACAGGAATCCAGACAATTGGTAAACCGAATTTTAGAGGATGGAGTTAAGGTAAGGAAGTCAAGTAAAGGTTTACCCGACCCTAGTTATATTAAAAAAACGGTTGATGATCTAGGTTATGAAAAATTCTATGATGATTTGGTAGATGGCACAGGTGCTCCCATCAAACAAATAAAAAATCTTTTAGGGGAAATAAAAGATCCTAAATATTCTATCTTCAATGCAATCACTGAATTATCTGGCATGGCTAGAATGAGTTCCATGTTAGATGAAATGAAAATAACTAACGAACAAATTAAAAAACTTGATCCTAGTAAAGGTTCTTTTTGGGGAAGTAAAAATGAGGCTCTCAAAGCTACTAATGGAGTAGTGGATGTAGTTTCCGTTAATTCAATAATGGGTAAGCTAACAAAATTTAAAGAAGGAAATTTAGTAAATCCTTTAGCAGATATGTGGACCACAAAACCTATGGCCGAAGCCTTAGCTAGAGCCAATCATCTTACAGAAGGATTCTTAACTCAAGCGGTTAGAGGAAGAGCAGGTGCAGCTGCCCCAGAAGAAGCGGTATCTTTATTGTATCGAAATTTAGTTTTATTACCTAAGGCCACAGCTCAATTAGCTAAAACTGTTTTTTCAATTCCAACACACTTACGTAATTTCATAAGTGCTGGTGCATTTGCGGCAGCCAATGGAGTATTGTTCGAAGGACTAATAAATCCTAAACTATTAGGTCAATCTTTTAGAAAAGGCTGGCAAATATCTGGCGTAGGAAATATAAAAAATACAAGATTTCAGAGTAAGGAATTTGAAAAAGCTTACAGAGAATTATTAGAATTAGGAATTGTAAATTCGCAAGTTCAGATAGGAGATTTAAAAAATCTTTTAAGAGATGTTAAGTTTGGTGATAAGATTACAGATGTCGATGCTGTGATGAGACCCATGATGGCACGGCTTAAAAAGATTCCAGAATATTTACAAGGTAAGTATGTAGCTGAAGATGATTTCTGGAAAATAACAAATTACTTTGTGGAATTAAATAGACGAAATGAGGCTTATAAGGCAAAAGGAATAATCAAAACATCTAAGCAATTAAAAGAAGAGGCTGCTTCTGTTGTTAGAAACACCGTTCCCAATTATTCTTATGTTGGGGAGTATGTAAAAACAGCAAGAATGTTACCAGTTGGTAACTTCATGTCATTCCCATCTGAGATGATTAGAACTACCACTAATATTGCAGACGTAGCGGTTTCAGAAATGAAACACTCAAGAGCAACTGTGGGCACTGATATTGCTCCGTTTGTGTGGGACAAAGCGTTAGGAAAAATGGTGGCCAATGACAATCCTCTATGGAGAATCGGAGCACAGAGAGTAGCGGGCATGGCATTTACTTTAGCAGCAGTTCCGACAGGAGTAGTTGAAGGAGCCAAAGCTTTATACAATGTTACGGAAGATGAAATTAATGCATTAAGACAATTTGTTCCTGAGTGGTCTAAATATTCTACTCTTATTCCTATTCGAGATGAAGAAACGGGAAACTTAAAATATATAGACTTTAGTCACTCTAATGCTTACGACTTGATTGGTAGACCTTTTAGAACTTTCGCAAATGAAATCGCAGCAAGTACTAAAGATGGTAATACTATTTTAGCAGGCTTTGCAGCCGGAGCTGAAGATGCTGTGACTGAATTGGTTGCTCCTTTTATTGATGAATCTATTTGGACAGAAGCTGCAGCAGATGTAAACTTTAGTATTTTACCTGGAAGAGGTGGACGAACTAGAGATGGTCGAGTTTTATATACAGACCAAACTCCATTCGGAGATAAACTATATATTAAAATGAGACACTTATGGAAAGCCCTAGAGCCAGGAGGATTTACTCAGTATGGAAGAATAATTAATGCCGCTAATCAAACACCGAGTAAAACCGGAGAGATGTATGAATTAGATGATCAAATGTTAGGGCTTGTAGGATTTAGACCCATTACAGTTGACCCCTTAAGATCAATGGGTTTTAAAATTGCGGAATATCAAAGAGGAATAAGAGAAGCTAGAAGAGAATTTACCGGGGGATTCTTTGGATTATTAAAAGGAGGTCCCATTAAGCCTAATGATATTATCGAGAGATTTTATAAATCTAATCAAGCAAGATTTAATATTCAACAAGAAATGTCTAAAAATATTAATGCTGCTGAAACATTAGGAGAAAGCACCACTGCATTAAGAAGAGAATTTGAAGACAGACAACTTACTTCTAAAACTTTTTCAGATTTAAAAAGAGGTAAGTTTGAACCGTATTATCCTTCTCAAGATATTAGAGAAAGATTTAAAGAGATTGCTAAAGACTTAGGAGATACCGACATGTTTAAAATGGTCGCCCCTCTTTTAAGAAGCATGTATCGAGATATGAGAAACGTATCTTTATTCGATACCTTGCAATTAAATCTTCCGGATTATCTAATAGAAGATATTGTTACACCACCACTACCTCAAACAGTTACTTCAGCGATGCCTAATCAACAAACTATTACACAAGGCCAAGCTCTGCAAGGAGCTCAAGCTAATCTATTAGCTAGTGGATTAACACCAACGGAGGAAGCTTTCTTAACCGAAGAAGAAAAAGCTATGAAACAAAGACTAAGAGGAGTCACAACATAATGGCTGGCATAGAAGATTTAATTGAAGTTTATAGAGGAGAGAATATTTTAGATAAACTTAGAAGTTTAAAAGAAATTAACTATTTTAAAAAACGTAACCTAGATTATCCAGGCCTAACTAAAATAGGAAAATTTGCTACAGATAAACTGTCTCTTGCACAACACTACGCAAGCAAGTTTCCCAATGTAATTAAGTCTGCAAAGCTTCCTAAAGAGACAGTAGAGTTTGGCAAAAAACTTTTTGATAAAGCACATTTTCCACAAATGCCAGATCATAGGGGTCACGTTTCAAGATTATTAATACCTAAAAAAGCAGACGATAAATTAAAAGTTGATATCCTAAAAACTTTCATGTCTAATGCGAAGGCTCTTTCTCCATTAGCTATGAAAGGATTAAATTTTGCAGCTAGTTTACCTGTTGCAACATTAACAATGGCGTTACAATCTACCCCTGCTAATGCGGATGAAGTTAATATGCAACTAGAAGACTTTGCGAAAATGGCAGACGAAGCACAACCAAAAAATGTTAACATGGACAAGGCACTCCCTGCAATGCCTCACGATATATAATGGAAATCAAACCCAAAACTACTAGAGAACATATCATCTCTCTTTACGGTCACATCAAAGGCCTAAAGAAATCACAATATCATATGCACAACGGTATTCATGAATTGGGCGGCAAGATAGACAAGATCTATTGGGTATTATTAGGTACAGTGGGGGCTGTATCCTTAGTTCTTTTGGAAAGAGTACTAGATATAAAAGGAATAATTTTCTAATTTGTAAATTTACGTTTACAAATTCTTTACACGATTTACAAAGTATAAGGGTTTTTTTATTGCACATTGACTATATGTAAATTAGTAGTCAATTATGAAAAAGTTTATTGTATATTTATTAAAAATTATAAAAAAGCCAAAACCTATTTTAAATTTTGAACCTTCCAATTGTGTGGTCCATGACGACACTCATGACTGGGGTGGTTAAATCCAGGCTTTCAATTCTTCACCCATAATTTCGGTGGCAATATTTACTTTTTTTCTCAAAGCTTTTACAATTCGATCATCAACCGTATCCTCAGAAATTAAATCAATATAAGTCATTGGTTTTGTCTGACCAATTCTATCTATCCTTGCTTCTGATTGCTGACGCTTTTCTAAATCATAGCCGTTAGAAAAATAAATCATTGTACTCGCAGCAGTTAAAGTTATTCCATACCCACCCGTCTGTGTTGTTCCAACAAAGAATCTACATTTAGGATCTTCTTGAAATCTTTTAATATGATCCTGTCTTTCACTATCAGGGGTCAGCCCATAATAATCAACCGTTGATTCTTCTCCGTACTCTTTTACTAAATTTTTTATTATTCTTTGTACATCTTTTTGATAATGAGACCAGATCACAACTTTCCCCTCTACCTCATAAATTAAATCCATCAACTCATCAACTCTATTAGATGGCAATTCTTGAACGCTTCCATCATCTGCGGTAAAATGTCCACACGTAATTTGATGGAGTCTCATTAACTGAACTATAACAGTATTAGTGGAAACGACTTTACCATTTAAATGAGCGATAGCATTGCTTTTCATTTGTCTATAAACTTTTTGTTGGTCGGGAGTCATAGTAACGACACGTCTCATAAAAGTTTTCTTGGGTAAATCTAAGCAGTCATCTTTTAAACATCGATATGAAAAAGGTTTAAGTTTGTCCGATAACTCACCAAGATTCTGATAACCCACCACCACATTAACTGAGCGAGAACCTATATTAATACTTTTCATAATGGCATAGCGAGCCCTAAAAGTGTAATAAGAATTATGCCCCAGGAGCCAGGGATCAAGAAATTCACATTGAGAATACAAATCAATAGGGGATTTAGTAACAGGTGAGCCTGTTAAAATTCTTCTATACTTTGAAGAAGATCTAAGCTTTAAAATATTTTTAGTTCGTTTAGCATTATGAGTTTTAATCGTAGTAGATTCATCCACCGCTATCATAGCTTTGTGAGAAGCTAAGAATTTATAAGCAAACTCATATCCTTTGTCATAAGAGAATGCCTCTACATTCATAATTAAAATGTGAAGATTGGTTCCGGTACTAAAAAGAGTATTTAATTTCTTTCTATATTCACTAGATGTATCAGAAGTTTTCCAAAGAACTACATTCTTTTCAATATGATCGGCCATATGAATAGGAATTTCATTCTCATACCAAGTTTTATAAACTCCTTTGGGAGCTATTAACAATAGGCCATTTATTAAACCTTTGTCATAAAGCATGGAAGCATTATCTATTAATACCTTAGATTTACCTGTACCCATTTCCATAAAATAGGCAAAGACTTCTTTATCCCAAGACATTTTTAATGCCTTTAATTGATGGTCATACGGTTTAGTCTTAAACTTATAAAACATAGTTTGCTTTTCTTTCTGAAAATAGTATATATATCGTATAAAGGTGAAAGTCAAGATGGAAGCAAATTTTAATATTAATATTATAGATAATTTCTTAGACAAGAATACATTTACAGAATTATATAATAAAATACCCTATAAAATATACGAGGCATCAACAAACTATCTAAAGGGCAGTGAAATACCCCACGTATGGTATGCCGCTAAAATAGAACCACAAGTGGCAGAGTATATAAGAGAAAAATGTGAAAAAACATTTAATAAAAAACTAGCTTTAAATTTTTGTAGCTACACTATGCTAGCTACGGTTGAGCCCACTGTACATTGTGATTATAATAAAGAGACAACCTCTCACCAAGTTATTGTATACATAAAGGGAAACACAGATTTACATAAAGGGACCGGATTTTATGTCGAAAAAGATAACAAACAAGAATTGAATACCCACATAGGCTTCAAAGAAAATAGAGCAATTTTCTGGGATTCACGTACCCATCATTCCCCATTAAACTTCGCGGCTAATGATAAAAGTAAAAGATTTTCTATTATTGCACAGTATAAGGAAACTAAATGAGTAAAGTATATTTAATTCAAGAAATACCAGGAACAACGAAGGGTCAACCTAAATATAATATTTTAGGGGCCCAGAAATATGGCGAGATTGTGACCCTCTTACCAGAATATTCACAAATGATTCTATCTCCTGGTCCTTTAATTCAAAAACTTAGAACTCTTCTCAAAGATATTACCTCTGATGACTATCTTTTATTGGGGGGAGACCCTGCTATTATTGGTGTCACATGCTCCGTTGTGTCTGATCTCACGAATGGTCAATACAAGCTATTAAAGTGGGACCGCCAAGAAAAAACTTATTATCCCATAGAAATAAATATTTTTCAAAAATAAGATTGACACCACCAAAAAACCCTATATATAAGTTAAAGTAAATTAACTTTAAATTAATAAATAAATATAGGAAAGAATATGAATATAAATCTAAGACAAGATGCACCATCTCAGAGTGACATCATTAACCCAGAAGAATTATCTGTAGAAATAGAAAAATTACAGACGATCTATAAAAATATAGAGCAGAAAGAAAAAGAAATGAAAGAACTTAAGGAAGATGAAAAAGTTCAATCAGGAATTATTATTCCTGAAATCATGGGCCGTATGAATTTAAGTACATTAAAACTTAAAGATGGTTCAGAGATTTCTGTTAAACAAATTTATGGTGCTTCAATTAAAGCTGATAAAAAAGTGGAAGCAATTACATGGCTTCGAGATAACGGCCTAGGTGATATTGTGAAAAATGAAATCACAGTAGCATTTGGACGTGACGAAGATAACAAGGCGCAGCAATATGCTACCCTTGCACGAGGTCAGGGGTATGAACCTCGACAAAAAGTTGCAGTTCATGCCTCGACCCTCCGATTAGTTTTGGAAGAACGACATAAAAAAGGTGGACAAATTCCAGAAGAATTTTTTCATACTTTTGAAGGCGCTCAAACAAAACTGAAAGGTAAAAAATAGACTACTAAACCAATAAACCAATAAGGAGTAAATATGAATAGTATAGTCGAAAAGAAAAACAGTGGTTCTCTTGCTGTAGTAAATCTAAGAGAAGACTCTAGAAAAGGAGCGGAAGATATAAAACAAGAAGATGTTTCAACACCTATCTTGAAAATTCTTCATCAACTTTCACCAGAGTGTAACGAAAGAGATCCTAAATATGTAGAGGGATCTAAACCAGGAATGATCTACGCAAGTTCACTTGGAAAATTAATAGATGGGGTGAAGGAGGGATTAGATATTATAATCGCTCATGCTCAAACCAGATATCCAGAATGGCAGGAGAGAGGCGACAGTGCTTCCGCTCCAGTTGGAACACATATTAATATTCCAGAGGATGCGGTAGAGGAACGGAGTGGTAGATATAGATTATCTAATGGAAACTATGTTGAAAAAACAGCATATTTTTATGTGATTGTTGTGATGGGTAATGAATCCAGACCAGCAGTTATTCCAATGAGGTCATCTAATCTCTCTCCAGCAAGGGAATTAAATAACTTGCTTACCAATTTAAGAGTGACTGATGACAAGGGAACATTCCAACCAGCAACTTACTCTGCAATGTTTAACTTAAAGACAGTAGGTAAAACTGCGGGAAGTAAAAGTTGGCATGTGTACAAACCATCTAAGGTTAGAATGCTAGACGTAGCTAATCAAAAAGATTCGAACTTGTATACAGCAGCTTCTGAGTTACAAAAAACTGTAGCTAAAGGCACTGCTAAACCTAAGTACGAAAAACCTAAGTCAACTGAGGGAATTGTATAATTCTCAAAAAGAGAATGGTTGCAACGGAGGCGCTGAAGCGAGAGTGGAGGCGCCTTTAGAGTTATGGAGAAAGAATTTATAAAATATTTTACAGGGCTCAAGCGTAATTATGGGTACTGTAATGTAGAGAACGGATACAAAGATGACGCTGGTAAAATAAGATTCGATCCTAGAGATTATGGTTGGGCTAAGCGTCCAATAAGGGATCAAGATTATATTGATCATCTAAATGGAAAAAAATCTATTGGTATTCAACCATGTGATGATGACGGACTAGCTATTTTTGGCGCCATAGATATTGACCCTAAGAATTATACCGATTTTAAACCTGAAAAATATTTAAAGATCATAGAAGAAAAAGAACTACCAGTTATCCCCATTAAATCTAAAAGTGGAGGACTTCACTTATATGTATTCACAAAAGAAAGAGTCAAGGCTAGTGACATCAGAGAATTTTTAGAAAAATTATTATTTATTTTTGGCTTACCAGCGAAGACAGAAATATATCCTAAACAAACATCATTAGAAACAACCGAGGGTAAAAGATCTTCAGGTAATTTTATTAACATTCCATACTATAATCGAAATGATCGCGTGGCAGTAGACACCGGTAATGATGAACTTACGTTTGAAACTTTTATGAAAGTCATAGAACTTAATGCGCAAACAGCTGAGACCCTCAATAATTTTGGGGCTACTCTTATTCAACGGGCTTTAAAAAATGAGTCCGAACAATTTAAAGAAGGACCACCATGTTTAGGAATTATATGTGGGGGTCTGGAAAAAAATAATACTAAACTCAAAGATGAAAGAGATAGATTTTTATATAACTATATGGTCTTTGCTAAGAAGAAATATCAAGACTCATGGGAAGAAAAAGTTTTGGAAGGAGCAAGAAAATATATAGAATACGATAAAATATGGGGAGATACTAAAGTTGAAAAGAAAATAAAAAGTTGGAAGGGAGATACGGCAGGTTACACGTGCCATGAAGATCCTATTCAGGGTCACTGTGTAAAATCCACCTGTCTTCGGAGAAAGTTTGGAGTAGGTAAACAATTAAATTCCGAGTGGCCAGAAATTATTAGTATTACTAAAATAGATTATCGTCCCGATCCAAGATTTGATTTAAGTGTTAAACTTCTTACTGGTAAAATAAAAATAGTACGAGCAAAAAATATTAAACAAGTAATAGAACAAAAAGAATTAAGGGCTTTGATTGCAGCGCACACTTCAATCGTTCCCCCTCCCCTTAAACCAAAATCCTTTCAAGATTTAGTTAGTGGGTTATGGGCAGAAATGAATGTAGAAACTCCTGATCCTGACTCTCAACCGGCAGGAATTTTATTTAGATTAACTAAAGATTTTTTAAATCAATCCAAAGCCAATACATATAATTCCTTTAAGACTGGAACCGTTTTACTAGAAGATACAAAAGCTTATTTTTTATTTAATAAATACTATGACCATTTAAAAACTCTAGAGTGGAAGATAGATGAGGCCGAAACTAGGACAATGATTTATGATATATTTAAAGCGCAGGCAATTCAGAAAAGAGTATTTAAATCTAACGTGGTACGATGCATAGAATTAAACATGAAACTTTTTGAACAAGAAGAACCCCCAAAAGAAATACTAGAGTTTGAAGACAAAAATGAAATTGTATAAATTTTATGGTCCACCTGGCACAGGTAAGACTCATAGATTAATTAGTAGAGTAAAAGCTTATGCTCGTAGGGGAATCCCTTACCATAAAATAGGATACTTTGCATTTACTCGTAAGGCTGCAGCCGAAGCACGAGAAAGAATTGGAGTTAACAGAAAAGAAATTCCTTATTTCCAAACTCTTCATTCCTTTGCCTACCATAAATTAGGATTACGAGAAGAACATATAATGCAACCTTATCATTATGAAGAACTAGGAAAAAAATTAGGAATTAAAGTAAACTATGTAGATAAATTTAATGAGGAAGAGACTACTTTTTTAAGCTGTAATGATCCTTATTTTCAAATGATTGGACGCGCCATGAATAGGGACATAACAATCCGAGAAGAATTTGATCGTAATGAACATGATAAAAAAGCCATAGAGTGGGGAACACTAGAACATATTTATGATAATTATTTAAAGTATAAGGAGAAAAGTAAACTTTATGATTTCAATGATATTATAACAATGGTTTCCCAGAAGGAACTCCCTAGCTTTGAAGCTATTTTTATTGACGAAGCGCAAGACTTGTCTCCACTACAATGGAAATTATTTGATGAACTTAAAAAATATACTAAGGATATGTATTTAGCTGGTGATGATGACCAGGCTATTTTTGCGTGGGCCGGCGCAGATGTAAATAGATTTATTAAGGAAGCAGCGGACGTAGAAAAAGTTTTAAAGTATTCCAAAAGAATATCTAAAGCTGTACAGGAACGATCTGAAATTCCCTTGAGTCGTATATCAGGCATCAGGAAACAAAAAACTTATCTTCCCAGAAATGTGGAGGGATCCACTCAATATATTACTGACCTCAGTCAGGTAGATTTGACTCAAAATAAATGGTTAATTTTAACAAGGAGAAAAGATACTCTTTTAAATTTAATGAAAGAGTTAGTAAAAAGAAATTTATATTTCGAAACTAAAAAAGGAAAAAGTTTTAAGGTGAGACTTTATAAAGCAGCTGTGAACTATACTCGATGGACGATGGGGGAACATCTAGAGACTCATGAAATAAAAGATATACAAGATTTTATAGAAAAAGAAAAATGGAATGTTAAACAACAATGGTATGAAGCTTTTACCAAAGCAGCTGATCCAGAAGTAACCTACATTAGAAACATGTTGGAGAACAATGAAAAGCTGACAGACAAAGCTAGAATTTTTTTGTCTACCATCCATGCAATTAAAGGAGGAGAAGAAAATAATGTTATTTTAAGTCTAGAGTTAGGAGATAAAATTATTAAAGCTATGAGAAAAAACCCGGACAAAGCTGACGAAGAACATAGAGTATGGTATGTAGGAACTACACGAGCCAGAAATAATTTATATTTATTGAAAGCACGAATAGCTAGGAAAGGTTATCCCCTATGAGTAAACCTTATGACAAACAAATTGGTGGAACACACTATCAGAAATTTAAAATTCAGCCTAGTAAATTTGTAATTGAAAACGAGTTGCTTTATCCTGAAGGATGCGTTATAAAATATATCTTGAGACACAGATTGAAAGGAAAAAAACAAGATTTAGAAAAAGCAATTCACTTTATTGAAATGATTATTGAAAGAGATTATTCTGAGAGTTCTGGCAAAAACCTCCAATCAGTAAACAGCGAGGTCTCTAAAAAAAATTCATGGGGAATACTTAAATGATACTACCTCCAACTGAGTGGGTTGCTCCTACCGAGTACCCGGATTTACGCTCATATGATGAAATAGCAATTGATTTAGAAACTCGAGATCCTTCTTTAAAATCAAAGGGTTCCGGCGTTTTAAGAAATGAAGGAGAAATTGTAGGAATCGCAGTAGCGGTCCCAGAAGGCTCCTGGTATTTCCCTATTGCACATGCAGAAGGACCCAATTCAAATGTCAAAAAAACATTGGAATGGTTTAAAGATATTTTAGAATGTCCCGCCGATAAGATTTTTCATAATGCCATGTATGATGTGTGCTGGATAAAAAAATTAGGTTTTAAAATTAATGGTCTCATTTTAGATACGATGATTGCTTCATCATTGATTGATGAAAATAGATTTTCATATACTCTTAATACTTTATCGTGGCATCATTTAAATAAGGGAAAGAATGAAGCTTTATTAATTAAAGCAGCTAAGGAACGAGGACTAGATCCTAAAAAAGATATGTGGAAACTTCCGGCTATGGAAGTTGGGGGCTACGCTGAAAAAGATGCAGAATTAACTCTAGAACTTTGGCAAAAATTAAAAAAAATAATCGTTGAAGAAGATCTTCAAGATATATTTAATTTGGAAACCGATCTTTTTCCCTGTCTGGTTGACATGAGATTTCTCGGAGTGAGAGTGGACGTGAGTAAAGCTCATGAATTAAAGCGACAATTAACACTAGAAGAAGAAATGCTACTCCACAAAATAAAAAAAGACACAGGCCAAGAAATTCAAATATGGGCAGCAGCATCGATTGCCAAAGTTTTTGAAAAATTAAACCTACCTTTTGACCGTACTGAAAAGACAAACTCTCCTTCATTTACTAAAAATTTCCTTTCTACTCATGAACATCCTACAGTTAAGATGATAGCAGAAGCAAGAAAAGTAAACAAGGTTAATACTACTTTTATAGACACCATTTTAGACCATGAATATTGTGGAAGGATTCATTCAGATATTAATCAGATAAGATCGGATGAAGGGGGAACGGTGACCGGAAGATTTAGTTACTCTCATCCTAACCTACAACAGATCCCTGCACGCGATCCCGATTTAGGACCTAAAATTAGATCATTATTTTTACCAGAAGAAAAACATACGTGGGGCTGTTTTGATTACTCGCAACAGGAACCAAGACTGGTGACACATTATGCATTAAAATTTAAATTAGCTTCTGTTAATCCCATTGCCGACTCTTATGATAATGATCCAGACACAGACTTCCATCAAATAGTTGCAGATCTAGCTAAAATTCCCAGACACCAGGCTAAAACTATTAACTTAGGATTGTTCTATGGAATGGGGAAAGCAAAACTTCAAGCAGAACTTGGAGTATCGAAAGAGAAAGCTACAGAATTATTTGACAAGTATCACCGCAAAGTTCCTTTTGTAAAACAATTAACCAATCAAGTTATGAATGCCTCTCAAGATAAAGGAAAAATAAAAACACTATTAAAAAGACAGTGTAGATTTCCTAAGTACGAACCTATTCTTCAAGGAAGAGACTGGGGAAAATATATAAGAGCCGAGGACAAAGAAAGAATGTTAGAACTGCAGGAAATGGGCGAATTTTTAAAAGACGATGACGGAAAAATTTTAAAATCATCTGAAGGAAAACCGCTAAAAAATTATTGGCATAAAAATAGTTTCCGAAGAGCATTCACTTATAAAGCCCTTAACAAATTAATTCAAGGGTCAGCTGCAGATATGACGAAGAAAGCAATGTTAGACCTATATAAAGAGGGAATTATTCCTCACATACAAGTTCATGATGAATTGGATATTTCTGTTAGCAATAATTCTGACAAAATAAAAGAGATAATGGAGAATGCAGTAGATCTTGAAGTTCCTAACAAAGTAGACTATGAATCTGGCCCTAATTGGGGTACAATAAAATAAACAAGGAGAAAACTATGGACCATATAAAAAACGCAGTGACATGGGCTAAAGCTAATAAGCAAAAATCTATTGCTATAGTTATAGTCGTTATTGCATTAATCGCTTTAATAAAATAATTTATGCATGGCCTATTTAAATGCAAACATTCCTGTGACTTATGCACAGATCAGGAGAGAATATCTCTACGATCTTAAAGAACATCATGGAGAAGTGGAAGACTGCATTATCTTTGGCCTGGCATCAATTACAGGGCGCCCTATACTCTTTCATGCAATCATGGAAAATGGTGCTGTCTTCTATAGGTTACCGATCTCTGCATTTATTCAAAGAGGTTATGACCCAAAGGAAGTTCCTAGCATGCGACTTGACGAGCTGGAGCTATGGAATTGCTTTAGTTACTATCCTGCTGTTACTTCTTTTGATATCCTAGACGGACAATCAGGAAAATTTTTTGGAAAGGATAAGAAAACCCATCCGGGTGCATACCTTTTTACAGTTGACTGGGCACACCCAGAGAGTAATATAGTAGATACAGATCATTCTGAAATATCGCATGAACATAAGTGCGCCCACATTCTCGCCCTAGAGGATGGAAATTATGCAGCACAACCCAACAATAGAATTATATGGAGTATTCCTTCATTTACTGTTAAGGATGAAGTACCTGATTGGAAAGTGCAAACTTCAGACTGGAATGTAGAGGACACAGGTAAATGGAAAACGGAAGATACCGATAGGTTCTTCTATAACATTGAGGAAAAGAAAAACGAAGAAGAGGAAGAGGAGAAATATTTAGCTGAAGAGCAAGCCCTGGCTGATTGGGCTGATTCCTTTAAAGAAAAAAATGACTAAAAAATGTAAAAATTGTAGTTGTGATTGCCATTGCGACGGTGATATACATTCAGATGTGTATGGAGTATGCGCGTGTGAAAATTGTAAATGTCGTGAAGTAAAAGATGAACCAGAAGGTCTTGTGATTGACGAGACTGGAGAATGTGAATCATGTCAATAATTAGGAGGAACATGAAAAAATTATTATTAATATTATCCCTACTTGCATTTACTTCTTGTGTTGCAGTAGGACCTAGATGTACTTACACGCAAGAAGGAACTAAACTATCTTCTTGGATTTGGTTTACAAAAGAAATACCTGTAGACCTAAGCAAAGATAATTGTAATTAGTATGCATGACAAAATCATTACTGCGCTGTTGGCTATTCTCATAGCCCTCTCTGGGTGGAGTCTCACAACCACAGTTGGCCTTAAGTCAGATGTTGCAGTTCTTAAAGAAAAAGTATCGGGAGTTGAAAATGAAATTCAGGACTTTAAAAATTTTAAGGGCAAGAAGAAACGCAAGAAAAAGAATTCAAACAACTGAAAAGGC
>Ga0080013_1002516_pt1 | contig 21463 bp, 17 predicted proteins | sample ETNvirenome_6_85_FD_69236 | JGI IMG/M metagenome (GOLD analysis project Ga0080013, IMG submission 69236) | Marine viral communities from the Pacific Ocean - ETNP_6_85 (SPADES assembly) (version 2) | ecosystem: Environmental > Aquatic > Marine > Oceanic | place: Pacific Ocean | collected 2013-06-19 | reverse complement strand
AGCCAGGATTGTCTCCAACATTGTAGTGGAACCAATAGTCCTTGAACGGATCTCCATCGGCTGTGGGAACAATACGGACTACTGATTCGCCATCTGGCGGACGCCAAAAACGGTTATTAGCGCCTCCTTTGGTTTTGAGGGTGGTCATGCGTGCGCGCATTTTATCTAAATCAATTGACATTTTCTTGTCTCCTTTTTTTGTTAAAGTCAGTACAATAACTCTCTTGTACCGCTATTTTATATAATACTATAAATTTAAATCTTTGTCAAGTCTAAAATTATTATTTTGAACTACTGAGCTGTTCAACAAACTAAATGCATAGATATCATTGTAGTTAGTTGAAAAAACTCCGTAGCTCATCTTCATTTTATCATATTGTTTTTGTTCTTTTAGCTGCTCTCCGATCTTTTTTAACAGTGTCCCATCGGTTTGGAGCGTTTTTTCAGGCACCCCATAATAATACCTCTTTTCTCGCGGTATGTCAAGATCAAAAAATAGCTTTTCTTCACCAGTTTCGTAATTTAATAAACTAAAAGTTGACATTCGCGCTGTCTCTACGAAAGGAGCAAATGTGGTAGTTTCCGCCTCCGAGTTGTTAAACACATTCATCATATGAATTGTATATGCAATTAATTCATTCAATTTGTCAAAGTGATCTCGGATGGGGACATCCCCAACGATTTTAGCTATTTGCTCGTTATCTATCAAATATATCCTTTCGAATACAGCGGATCTAGCGTATTCTTGAAGTACATGAAAAATAACATTATCGTTGCGCAGCTTTAATTCTGGGAGAAGTGTCCGATTTGGCCTAATATATAATATGCTTATCTGGCATTTATGTTTTATTTGTTCTATAATCCTAAGTAACGCGGCCGAGATAAAGCCGCAACTCGTTATAAACAAGACATCGTTCTTTACATTTTTAAAAAAGCTTTTTAAGTTAGGGCATTGTTCTTCATATTTTTCAGGGTGATTGTGCTCTGGAAAATTATAACAACGCGGGGCTTTTTTAAGTCCTGTGTCTATCTTATATATTTTATACTGAGGATATTGAGCAAATTTATCTGCTATGCTACATCCTGCTTTTCCTAACCCAACTATTGTCTGCATTATCTTACATTCATCCTTTTCATGTCGCCAAAGTTTTTGCCACCAAAAATATTTACTTTAAACTTGCCTAGATCGGTACTCACAAACTCTTCTTTTATCTCGTGCACCAGCGATTCATCTTTTTCGGATAAATCAATTATAAGGGAGTCATGCAAACAAAATGCGATTTGAGATTCCTTATCTTTAAGTAGTTCCCAAACTTTAATCATCTGCCGAAGAAATAGATCAGCCGCCGTTGATTGAATAATATAGTTTAAAGCGTGGTGTCTGTCTGCTTCAATCTCTCTATTAAAGTGTGTTTTGACACGAGTTCCATCCCAATATTTTGTTAAAAGCTCCTCTCTATCATACCACTGATTCGAAAGACGATCTTTTGATTCTGGGTTGTACAGCCATGCAAATATTCTCTTTTTGGCCCCTTCTCTTGTGCCTACACCTTTGTATACATTTTTCAAGTTCCAGGCATGCAAATCTTCATGTGGCTGCTCCTTACCCAAGAGCGCAAGCATTACGCGAAGTTCTGCGGCATTGTAATCTAGCTCTAAAAACCACTTGTTGTTGGGTTTTAATATTGTTCTATATTCTTTATCCATTGTTAAAATCGGAAAAGATTTTGATGTAAGCCTTCCAGTTTTAGTGCCTTGTGCATTGTACACAATATAAGGAGATGTGTCATTTATTTTTTTAAGGAATCGGCGCACTTTAAATTCGTAACGGCGTGCATCTAAGGAGGTTGTATCTATATTTAGTTTCGTATTTTTTATCTCTGTTAAAGCTTTCGCAAGGGCCGCCATAAATTCATAATTTTGTGGTTTTTTAAAATTTGAAAAAACATGGGCGCAAATTTTGCTCTTAATACGCGCATAGCTTAATAAAAAGTGCGGGGGTACAAGATCAAAAAAGCAATGCTCTTGAAGTTCTAATTTCGCTTCAGTCATTGCCCGATGAAAAGCTCCTAATTTTCTATTTACATCCTCCCACTCTTTCCTTAAATGGTCGGGGCACGCCTCACTAAGGCTTTTGCCGCCGCAATAATATTTTGCGTATTCAACATCCTTATTTTTTAGAAATTCTGAATAACTCCATGTTTTTGTAAGGGGGGTTGGTAGTTTATCTTTATGAATTTTGTCTTTCACAAAAACAGCAACACATTTCTTTTTATCATCGAAAGTCTGGAAAATCATTAGATTAGTACTTAATGTTAGTGGCCTCTGGTTCCTTTTCTTTTTTAATTATATCAGAGGCTTTATAGGAATGCAAGCCTGAACTAATGGAGGTTCCAAAATATTTTATTTTATAAGGAGCTTCTTTATCAATTGGGATTTTTTCATATATGTTTGTTCTTTGCACTAAGGAACCCAAATAAGAAATCGCGGCTTGTATACCAAAAGCTCTATTATAGTCTAATATTTTTTTCATTGCCGCAGTGAATTGCCGCGGCCTAAATCTAATGTGACTTTCTGCTAATCTTATTTTTAAATAAACTGGTAAGAAATATTCATCTGTATATTCCTTTTGAAATTTATTATCGAAGTCGAGGGGGATCGTATCTCTAGCGCCCTCACTTATACTTGTTTCATATCTGTTGCCGTCGATATTATTCCAAGTGGTATAAGTACAATTATTTATTTTATATATTGTGCCGTAGGTCTTAGAATTTGGGTTGACCATCAAAGTTGCATATAAATTCCAGAGGCGGGCCTTTAAGCTTTCATATGAGAAGTATTCGCTTTCATAAAAATAACTAGAAAAAACACTATTATCCTCTAGGTTCACTCCAAAACGTTCCATATAGCCCGAGGGTTTTGGATTGTCAGGGTTTGGGTCGGACCACGGACATATGCCCGGATGTTCGCCATGTTTACCAGTCATGATAGGCGAATCCATATTTACAGCAACTCTCCAAGGTGCATTTTTATCTACATAAAACCCAAAAGCTGTAGCAACTCTCAAATATCTATTAAAAGAAGGCTTAGAGATAAAATTATTATATTTGGCAAGATCATCGCCATAAGGGAAGCGCCCCAATTCAATAAAAAGGCCACTAATAGCGTTGGGGCAGCGTGGAGAAACGATGTAGCCAGTTTTTGTTATTGGAAATTGATCAGCCATTAAGCGAGAATAGCTTATAAATTCTGTGACTAGATCATTAAAATTTTTAATTTTTCTATTAATTTTAGGTACATTTATGTAGCTGTTTGCAAAAACTTCAAAAACATTTTTTACAAAATGACTATTGTAAAGTTGATGAACACTTTTAGTTGCGGAGCGAGGCATAAAAGAAGGAAAAAGGTCCTTAAACAACCCTTGTGTTGCCAGTGCTTTATCCATGAATTCTTTAAAATCTTTGAAGGCAGCAACAACAAAATCTAATGCTAAAATTAAGCCGGGGCCCGGCAACTGTGCCATGTTTACTTCGGAAGGATATATGGGTGTGCCATGTATATCTACCTTTCCGTAAAATGGTTTTTCATATATAGTATCCAAAGGGGTTGGGTCAAAGAGGCGCGAAAAAGCTTTTTCTTTGTATAACAATCTTTGCTCGAACAAAGCTGGCTGCCCTACTGTGTTTGAGGCGTAAGGTTTTGTGTCAAAATTAGCCATTAGAATTTAATCACTATCGGGTATTTTGCAAAATCAGGCAGGCCTGCTAATGCTTCTGCTCTTTTTTGTTCTAGCTCTCGTACGCGGGCGGCGAGGTGCACTTGATATTCACTAGATTGATCTTTGGTGAGAGTCAGTGGTTTGTATAAGCTGCCATTTCGAATAGCAGTATCAGCTATTGTAAGAACGCCCTTGACTTTTGTTTCCCACTTAGAGCTTGTAAAATAGGTATCTACTCCAATGACATAATAATACCCTCCGTTCATAATAAGCTCTTTAGAAAAGTGACCTCCACTAATCAAGTCCGTATTAATATAAAAATACTGACCAATATAAAAATATGGATTACCAATTAAGGTCAATTCGCAACTAAATTTAGCAGGCTTAATAACTCCTCTTTCGCTGTCAGTTCCAGATCCGGCCGCTTTCCTCCACATGGCAGTAGCAAATAACGCATCAGTGTTTTCTGTAAAGGTTACTTTTTTTAGTAATCCTCTATTGGGGCCTCCCACCATAAAATGAAAAATACCCTCTACTCGATCTTCTAGCAAGTTTGCTGAAAGAGTTGATTTAATTCTTTGCTTAAACGGTTCGCTGTTCTTTGCGTGTAACAAGAATACATTAGAAATTTTATTAATGGGGAGCTTTTTAAATGTTCGAAGGAATTGTTTATTTTTACCGTTCAAATCTAAAGTTGGATTTTTGTGGTGGCCTTTTTTAGTGAGCTTGCTTTCTACTAGTCTTGTAGGGAGATCAATAGAGGTAATATCTAATTCAAACTTTTGACGCTTTCCGTTAACCGCCTCTAACATGGCGCCGCCCGGGCCAGAGCCCGCTGTGGAAATTACATTGCTCATAACAAACTTAATTAGGTCTCGAAGAAATAACATTAAGGGGTATGCTTTTTTTCCTTCTCCTACAATTTTTTTGGCTAAAAAATTTACAAAAATTTCTAAAGATATAGGTAAATAATATAAACTACTTATCAAAACATTTGTGCGGCCGGGGGGAGTATATTCCATTATTCCAAAAATGATCCTAAAGTTGGGCGCCAATTGTTCTATTCCTTCTCCAAAGTTGTTGTGTTTCAGTATAGTAGAAATTAAATCTCCCAGCGTAAAAAACATAATCTTTTCACCAGGAGTATAATCATCTGCTAAGAAAAATCTAGTTGGAATACTAGTTTTTTTATCACTTCCACTAGTAATGACCTCAGTTTGTGTGCCCAATGTCTCCTTAACTTTGGTGTTTGCTGCTTCTGCGTCACTTTTATTAACGACCCCCCAGTCCGATTGTATGGAATTTATAATCAGTTGTTCTTCTGCGGCGTCTCCTTCTGACTCTACTCCACCTTCTTGAATTTCTTTCTGATATTTAAGATAGTTTTGAAAAGCGCTTTCTTTGGTAGTATCTAGCCACATTACTCGATCATTGTTCAGCAATTCCTTAACAAAAACATATAAATTGCGGCTGCGGATTGTTGCTTCTAAAACTCGAAGCTTTGCCTTTATTTTTTCTTGTTCTTTTTGTAATGCCTCTTTATACTTTTTTGCGCCGCCTTCATCAATTCCCGGAGCTAATTGTCGAAGCGATTTGTTAACTCTTGCCTCTTCTTGGGCTTGATATTGCTCAGATGAAATTTGTCTTGCTGGTAACTGTCGCGCAATTCCTCGTAAGCTTTCTAAATTGCTTGTGAATTGATTGGTAAAGTTTGCTTTTTTTGCGGAAGCTTGAAGGGCTGTATAGTCCTTAGATTTGGCGTCTCCAACGCTGGCAAACGTTTCTCCGGAGTTTTCAACCCTTTCTTGGGCTTTGTCGATGGCCTTGTTGGTCGCTTTTAGCTGTAGAAGGGTGTCTTTCTGTTTTAATAAATCTTGGAACCGCTTCGCCCGGGCCCCCTTAGCATTTCTCGCGGCGGCTTCCCAATGTGTTAACTCAACTTTATTTAGCTCTGCTTTTAGTTGACGAATTTCTCCATTATCATCGAGACTGTAACTATTCATTAAATCAGCATTGACGTTACTCATCGCCCCTTCCAGGGCGCCTTTATATTGTATAGTTATTGCTACAGACCCATCTTCTAGAAAGTCCATAGTGTGCGTATACATATCTCCAATAAAATTCATTCTTGAGTTTCTAACAGCGTTAAAAAAGTCCTCACCTCCTCTTTTTTCTTTAAATATTGGATTATTTGGGTTTGCATTCCACCCTACAGACAATCTTATTCTAAAGGCCGCTGGGAGGGCTCTAGGGTCCGTGTCCGCCGATAAACTGCCGGGAGGATATCTAATCAAATCTGCATATTGAACACTAAATCCCTCCGGACTCATCCACTCTGCAAATAAGGTTTTAACATCATTGAAAACTAGTTTTATACTAACTGACATGATATTAGCAGAAAAGGGGTTCTTCCCCGCACCGTCCATTTTCAAATCAACGCTTTGGAGGCCGGCCTCCCTTCCTCGAAAGGGTGCCGCTAATAGATTTTCAGGCGCCCATTCCTCATTAAAATTAGTATAAGCTTTAAAAGGAAAAAGAACTTCCGACACAGTTTGTCTATTTTTAAGATAAACTTTATATATTTCAATATGTGGCACTAATTGGCTATAATCGATGGGGCGTCCCTCGAAGAAAGTCATGACGTCTGGAGAAACCGTTAACTTATTAATAATTGCATCGCTGGATTGGTCTGTTTTTGCTAACTTAATATATTTGCTGACGGAGGCGTTTGGAAGTGTATGATCTGCCAAGGGATTTATAAGGGGGTGAAGATAAGTCATCAAAAATGCTTGTTTGTACCACGATTTTTTTAAATTGGCATTTAATAATTGTGCTGTGCAGTCAGTAGTCATCTTTATTCTCTCAGTTACTCAAAAAAGTTTAAAATAACATTTAGTGGTTTTGGAACGTATACAAGCTCGCCCGGTTCGTAATCAGATTCTAATGGAAGTTTGTTAAACCATGGAATAATCCACCATAATGTTGGATCGCCATAGTGTTTTTCAGCTATTTTATAAAAACGGCTTCCTACTCCCCATACTTCATTTTCTACACTTAGCGCTTTTAGCAATTGGCCTGTGGGATGGTTCATATTTGCTGTATCAAAATGGTTTATGAAGCGTAAATTTCTGCTAGAAAGTAATTTAGTGTATTGCGGAGAAGAGTTTCTCAATACTGTTCTGTTAAGATATCGCGAAAATTTAAAGGCCATAATTAGTTATTTCCCAGATTCGCCAGCGCGCGCTGCTGCCAAGTTCGAGAATCGAACGCACTATATGTTGGCATGCCAAGACCGTATTCTGACGTGGATACATCTCCAAGCTCAAGAGCTTCTTCCATATTGACTGCTAGTAACTGCTGGTGCATACTGAACTCATCATTGTTGCGCGCCTCCAGGTCAGCGGGCCCATCCATGGTGCCGTTTTTTTGTGTTACAGATACTTTGGAGCTGCCGTCAACGGTGCTTTTGCTGCCGGGGGTACTGGTGGTACGGTTATCTTTTTTCCTCTTTTTCCACTCGCCAGCATTATATGGAAAATTATGGCCATAGCCATTAGGACTAAACTTATCTCCGTACCAACCTACAAGCTCGTCATGAACAACCGTAAAATCAAAACCGACTTTAATTTCTCGTGGAAGCGCACGATATCCTTTATCTTTTCCTTGTTTCCCAAAGGCGACATTTTTGGGAATTGTTCCTAGATCATGCCCAAGATTGCCAATATATCCTGTTAAACCATTAACAGACTCTCCTGTAAATTCTCCTCCGGCGGAAAAACTGCCAACATAATTTCCATATTTGATTCTAAAAAATGGGGGCGCTCCTAAAACTGCTGTTGGATCTCCATTTATTGTGGCGCCGGTTTCGAAATAGGCGGGATATAAAAGTTGAGTAAGTAAATTTATATTACGAATATTGTTAACTACACCTTGGGGGCCATCTAAAACATGGTGTGCTGAACATTTAAATCCAAATCGCATGTTTCGCGTGGTATTTGAATATGTTGCAATTGGGTCCATTCGTCCATATACTTGCTGTGCATTATATGTTGCATTAAAGTTTTGGCTAATCGTAAAGTCTTCAACTGGAATTAATAGTGCATGATACCCAACAACTGTATCTTTTAATGAAACATGTAAGGGCTCAAAGGAAAATACTTTGTATCCACTTTTAAGATGTGATACCGGTGGTGGTGCTTTGCTTACTACCATTTCATTTTCCTTTTGTGTTTTAATCTAATCATTTATTTAAACCTATCACCTTTGTAGGGGCCGGCCCAAGACGATACGGGTTTATATGTCAGGGCGCCGGCGGTTACTTTATTTTGCAAGTTTTCTCCGACCTCCTCAATAAACCTTGCAAGTACATCGCCTCGTAACATTAATGTAACATCGAGGTTTTGTGCGACCGTCGCGGCTGCAGCCGTGGATTGTTGTTCTTTCATTTTTTCTTCTCTCACTTCGGCTCTGAGTTTTTCATCCTGGGTGACTTGGTGTAAACGTGCTGCGGCGTGCCCGGGCGGCCTGTTGACCACTTCGCCTGATGTGGTGAGCACCGATCCCGGGGCCCTAGATTCAAGATCTCTTGAATCCGCGGACGGCGGCTTACCTCCGCCTTCCATAATTTTCTGGCTCTTCATCGCTTCATAGCTTTCTTCTGCAAAACTCCAAAGACCTTTCCCAACAGTTGTTAAGACCTCGCCTAGGGTTTTGCCGTCTTCGGATGCAGATTTCAAAAGATCATTGAATTCCCGCAGAGCATTGCTGGCGACGCCGCCTATAGAACTACGCACTTTATTCGCGACGACGTCAAGGCTTTTGACTATTTTCCGGCCAATTTCGTCGACGTTTTTATAGGCCTTCTCTACTAAAACCATCGACTGCGAGGTGGCTTTAAATTGTTCATTAATTGAGACCGCATTCTCCTTGGCCTGTTGGATCATTTTTTCATGAGTGGTTGTAGTATCTTTGGATTTTGCGACAACTTTGTCGACCTCTGCTTGGGCGCCCATAAAATATTTAGATGCTTGTTCTACATCCATTCCGACTGCTGATGCAATTGACTTTTGCATAAAGCGGTCCATTTCATTAAAGCTTTGGCCACTGGCTTGTACCGCTTCTCTCAACATCTCGATTCTCTCAGCTTCAGTGGCATTGACCATATCTAGAGTATTTAAATACGGACCTCCCAACATTGCGTTCAAGTCGCCAACTTTATTAGCAGCTTTATCTAGTTCATCATATTGTCCAGCCGTTTGGAGTAATGTAGTCATCGAAACACCTGTAACTGCAACAATTGCATTGAGCTTAATAAATTCTTCTTTTGCTTTTGGTAGACTGTATGCGGACAGCTGCTTCATGGCTGGTTCAAAATCTCCAGCGATAGAATCAACGGTGCGCCCAGAAGCACGGGCCATTCTCACAAACTGATCCCCAAGATCGCGGGTGGTGCCTATCACATTATCACTTTTATATGTTTTGCCAACTACATCTAATGCTTTAGCATAATTTTCTGTGGATAGTCCTAGCCTTGTAAATGCTGTAGCTTCTCTAACCATATGATCAGTGAAGTCGCGTGTTAGTGACGTGTTCTTAGCCGTTAGTAACCCAAATGTCAGGGATGACGTGTGCAATTTGGTTCGTGTTTCCATGAGTTCTGTTGTGGTAACTCCAAGGCCTTTCATTGCTCGTTGGCTTTCTATCAGGCGCTGGGCTAGGGTATATTCTTCATCATTTCCCTTGCGGACGGCCGCGTCTTTATCCATGATCAGGCCTGTCATTCTGGCATAAGCTGTGGTTACTTTATTGACATTCATGTACTCGTCTTTAAGACCGCTAATAGCTCCCTTCGCAACGTCGCCGGCTGCTTCGGCGCCGGCTTTTGCTACGACATAAGCGCCAATGGCTGTGAGCGCTCCGGCTTTAGCTTTTTCTAAGCCGGCATCTACGACCTCTTCCATCCAATTTATAACGCGGCCACCCATGATCTTCCCAATCTTGTCTGCGACGTCTCTTCCGGCGCCGGAAAGGGTATCCCCAACATCTTTTACAAAGCTAGCTGAATTGCCTGGCGATGCAGCCGCCGGTGGCGCGCCTGGAAGAGTCCGTTTGGGTTCTTGCTGTTTCTTTAACTCCGCCTGCTGTAATTTTAAACTAGCTAGAATCTCTTTATTAGCTTCTTTCTTGGCACCTAGTGCTTTTATTACCGCCCCAAGTGTGCTTATTTGTGTATCCAGAGCTTTGGCTTCTAACTCTCTATCTGTGGCAAGCTCGTGGTATAAACCAAGCTGTTCTTTTACCTGTTCGGTGATTGCATCTGTGGAAGTCTTTCCATTTGCAATTGCTTGGATCCATGGCTCTTGCGCTTCCTCTAATTGAGGATATAAAGCTAGAATTCTTTTTAGTGTTGCTTCTAATTGTGATGCCGCGGCGGCGTCTTCTTTGACGGTCATAGATAAAAGTTCCTTTTATACAAAAGAGTTCACTATAATTAGTTGAGGCATTTATTTTTTGAAATTATTTGGTATTAATTAAGGGCCATGCGGGCCTGGTGGGGCTTGAGATCCTTGTGATGCGGCGGGAGCTGCTTCCTCTTCTTTTTGTCTGACAAGTCTGTTAAAAAACCATCGACGTAACCCTATTGGCAAATTATAAACTTCTAGCAAGCTCCAATTAGCATGATACTTTAATAGGAAGAATTGCTCATAAACTTGTTCCATATACTCATGCGTTAAACCAAAAAAAGTTGGCATTGAGGGGCACCTCCGTGGCCCCTGTGTGTTCGCAAACAGAACAAGTAAAAGAATGTTTCATATCTAGAGTTGGCAATAGATCATTATATATTTTTCTTATATAACGAGCATGTAAGGCGGGTAAAGTATTAATAAAATTGTTTAAAGAACTTGTGTCTTTGATATTATTCACTGAGACAATCACAAATCTCAAAAAATCACTAACGGGGGTTTCTGGAAAGTTTTTCTTCTTTTTATGTTCTTGCGCCTTTGAAACTTTCTTCTCATCGTGGCCAATCAAAAATTTGGCTTCGACCGTATAATCAGTTTCTGGAAGCGGGATTAAAAAAGTATTATTTATAGTTTTTTCAATATTATATTTCGTTAATAATTCGTCGGTGGGAAATTTAATTTTAAGCGAATTTAAATCAAAAGAATAATTTTGAGACTCTAAACACTCCGGACATTTAACTGTTGTTTCATATTCTGGGCCATAACCATGTAGGCGCGCCGCGATGACGAGCGCATTTTTGTCGCCCAAAAGCAAATCATCTATTTTTATTCTTCTGTCTATCAAGATGTTTTCAAGCATTCTATCCAATGCCAGTCCCTTCTTTAGCAACGTTACAGAAGTTAAAATATCTTCTTCTTTTGTAGTCATATGCTTGATTTCTACGACATCTTGATTGTGAAGGGGGTGATCAGAATTATAAAATTGTCCCCTACTTGGAAGTTCTACAAATTCAGTAGGAGTTATAAACTTTAAACTTTCTTGTTCCGGTGGTGGGGTTATTAATTCATCATTTTCTTCTAAAGCGACTGGGTCAATCCCAAGTCTATTTTCATTGGATCTTTCACTCATTTTTACCTCTCATTATAATGTATATAGTTTTTAATTAAAAATATATTTTAAAAAGTGCGCGCTGTCCATTGTGAGCTTTTGCTAAATAAGTCTTGCAATTGTTGTTGTTTTTCTGCGTCAGCAGCACTTAATCTACTCTTTAGTTCTCTTTTAGACCACCCTTGCTCAAATTTAAAATTTTTGTAATCAAATTTTAAACTTACCGTTCCAAAACCAGCCGCTCCATAATTAATGTCAGAAAAATCTACACTAGTTAAAATTGGTTTGTAAATACTCCACTCTCCAAGCGTCCCTCCTCCGCCATCTAATTCTAGAATTGTAATAAGCTTAGGGTTTCCCATTACATAGCCTTTCATAAACAAATCATATTGTCTGTTTGGGGCGCCTTCTTTCATGCCAGTTACTGCTTCTTCATATTTCCATGTTTTTTGCATCATTGCCAATGATGCATTGATGTGGCCGGCAGTGTCGGCTCCTTGGCGGCCAAAAGTATTTACATCAAGGAGGGTAACAGAAATTGGTTTTACAGTAAATCCCTGTGTGGGGTAATCTACTTTTGCAAAGTCTCCGGATTTTAATTGATATGTAGAGGTGCTTTTTTCAAGAGTGCTGTAGCCCGGGCGACTGAAGCTCTTGACTACAAAAGGAGGAAAAGCATTTACATCTCTACCTCCAAACATTAAATCGCCAAATAATAAAATGGCCTCAAAAGCTCTTTTGGGTCTTACTGCTGGGTTGCTATAAAATTGCCAGGCGCCTGGAGAAAAAACTTCGTCACCAATCATTTTTATGCTCCTTTATGAATAATCTTAAAAATCATAAAATTATCACTTTTTATGGCTGAGCCCCCATCTCTGCTCTGCGCTCTTGAATAGCTTGCAGCTGATCCGGACCATTGCCCATAATTAAATCTGGGGTTGGGTTTTTGCTGCTCTTTGGTTCGCCTTCATATTGAGCCCAGTCGTATCGAAGAGTTACAGTTATGTTGAGCATTGCGTCTTCGGTATAGTTTAAGGCTCCAAAACGACACTGCTCAATCCACGCATTCCATAAGGTCCATCTCTCAATTTGGCGACCAGAAGCATCTAATTGTGCTATTGCCGGTACGCCGAGGGCAGCAACGGCATCAGACTTGCTAAAGGAGATTGAAGCTGCTTGTTCGGTGCCTGGGATGGCGTAGCCAGAAGCTTGCAGAATTTTAACTATTTTCGCAGAGGCATCAGGAAAAACTGGATCAACCAAAGTTACTTCAATATTATTCCAGGTTATTCTGCCTGGGTAATTGAATGAATACCCAATATATTGATGTGCAATATTATTTATAGTAAAACTTGGCTTTGCGGTTGAACGAATGACATAAGTGGGAATTTGGTCAAGAATTAGAACCCAACGAAAACTTCGCTTAGGGTCTACCGTTGTCGAACTCCAAAAATTGGTGCCCTTGCTCATTTTTTAATTTCTCCTTTTTGCTCTTCTATTAATAAATAGAATCAAATTAAATTTTTAGTCCTCAAAAGATGCTCCGGAGTCCGTAATAATGAAATCAATTGCAATATATTCAATTGCTCTCGCAGGTTTAATATATATTTTTGCATACAAAATATTTCTATCGATAAGATCCGGGGTAGTGGTGGTTTCATCTAAAACTAATTTATAATCAGTAATACCTAGGCCAGCTTTAACATCGCTAAGGAATGGTTCAACTTTTGATTTAAATCTATTCCACGTTACTTGAACATTCTGATCAAAAAGAATTGTAGCTGCAAATCTTGAAACTTGCTTCTTTAAGAAAAGAAGCAGGCGGCGAACATTAATTCTATCAAGTGCCGAAGCTTGCAATTGCAACGTTTTTTGACCAAAAATTACAATGCCTTCAGCTGGGAATGTTGCAATTGGGTTAATATTTGCCTCGTATAGATCATCGCGTTGTCTAGAAGTGAGTCGTTCTTCAACTCCTACAACTGGAATTCCCGCTGCTCGGTTTGCGCTCAAACCGCCTCGTGTGAAGCCGGCTGGTGCGAACCAAAGTTGTGAATTCGCCTCACTATAGGACATGGCACCTATCGCAACAACTGATGGGGGTGCCCATAAAGTTGCGCCATTTATAGTGTCTCGAATTTGAACCCATGGATAATAGGCGCAACCATAACTACTATTAATTAGCAAATACCTTTTCTTGTTTTTGATAACGTTAGCGACGCTGCCCTTTCGTTGAGTTCGCGACTGATCATTTTCAGTGTCGGGAGTATAACCGTCCTTAAGATCAATAACGGCTAATGCGTCGGCGCGATTTTCACACATTTCTACTAATTTTGTATTAAGTGTATTGTTGGTTATACCAGGCATTGCTATTAAATTATATTCTACAACTTCTGGGTCTCGCAAAGAATCAATAGCAACATTAATAGAATTATAAGGCGCCCAGGTTGTCTCGGTTTTCTCCTCCAAGTCTGAGTTGTTAAAGGCGTCTCTTTCTGTAATGTCTAGGCCGTCCGAGCCGCCGTGCAAGCAGGTTGTAAACTGATTCCAGCCTGCGGAGGTTCCTCCTTCTACGTCGTCGATGACATTTTGATACGAAGCGCTTGCGGGGCCGAGGGTGCCCTCGGATGCGGCTTTTGATCCTGTGTGAATCGTATAAGATGTTCCGTTAACTCGGGATCCCGATTCATAAACAGCATGTACGCCGTAAGATCCGGTATAAGTGCTCGAAGTAGTCTTAATATTTCTCACATCATCAAGAGAGAAAACCCATGAATATTCAGTGAGGCCTGTCGAGGCATCCCAAGGATCAGTGTCTTCTGCTTTGCCGCGCAACACTTCGAGGACGCTTTGATCAAAACGACTAGATCTATATGAAGTGTCGGCCCCAAAATAAGCATCTCTGGGATCACTCAAGGTGCCCCCTTCAGACGAACTTGCACGAAGCCTTAAGGCAGGGAATTTAAATTTTGCATTAACTATTTGGCCTTCGGATGAAGTATTGAAAGTTCCGGCGGAGGGAGCTTCCATCGGATTTGCAGACCCGTATTCAACAAACATTCCGGTGCCGCCTTGGGGGGCGCTAGAATAATCATATGTTGCGGCGTCCGATCCCGAAACGGCGAAACCCAAATATCGAGGGGGTCCAAAAACACCGAAAGGAAGATATTCAGTGTTTGCAGTGCCGCGATCTACTTGATTGTTCATTTCTACATAAACATAGTTAGAACTGTTTGGATAATCACCAAAACTACGGTAGCGACGAGCAGCATCATCCCATTGTTCAAACCTATCACCAATTAGTGTGGCAATATAATTATCCGAAGCGGGATTTAAGTTGCATTTATTGTATTGTTCTAAAATTTGTGGATTCGCGTCGGTATCGTCAACTTCTCGAATTACAACTGTAAAGCTACCGTACGGTTCTATGGTTGTGTCTACTGATGCTTTTATATCTTTAATAGAAACTTTTACTTTTCGTTGAGTCTCTTCTCCCATTTCGCGGCCGCATAATCGGAATAATTTCTGCATCGCGGACGGATTATAAGCACTCGAATCACTTGAAAGGTCTTGTGAGATAAACCATCCTGTTTTTGCAAACTGCTTTGATGGGCTTTTACTCTTACTCATTCTAAAGTCGGCGCCATCCGTACTACCGTCTGGGGATGCTAGCCTCAATATAACTCCATAGCATGACGATGGGGTTGATCCACTTACGCCAACCGCGCTACCGCTACTATCAGTTCCCTTAAAGGATTTTAAATTACCTTCAAAGCTTTCCCCTAGCCAGTAATTAAGAGTGCGTGATGAATTTAAAGTGGCGTTGGTTAATGTTGGATTGGTATTAAAAACTTTTCTAATATAACGTGCCGAAGTAGGATCAAAATTAAATGAACTATCAATGACAGTATCAGAAGCACTTGAACCCTGAATGACAACCTTAAATGTAGGGCCGCTGTCGGCGGCGCGCACAAAAGTTGCCATCCCTGCACTATAAGAGTTTGATCCTGTAACTATTGTTTGGCCAGAAAGAGCAATGGCGCCGTTGTTTAAATACCAAACGGCAGCAAGAGTTCCGTTTAGGGCTGCGCCAAGGGCGCGTGATTCGCCACCCGAAAATAATGTATCGGTGCCGATTGTTGACCCAGTTACGGAATACGCGGCAGCCAAACTAGAAGTCAAACTATTAGAGTTGGCTGTTGAGCCAATGGCTGAAGCGGTAAGGTGAACAACGGCGCCATCAGAATTAGAGCTGAAATCAGCCGATGCAGAAGCATTAATAAGCGCGGCAAGGTTAGTGGCCGCCTCTGTCTCGCTAGCGCCGGTTAAGAAATAATCTTGTACCCAGCTAGGATCAAATGCCCCTGTTGCTGTAAATATGTGACTGCCGGCTGAGCCGGTAAGCATAATGGGTTTCGTATCCATGGATGCCGTGGCCTCCATGGTTATAGAAGCGCTAGCATATGCTGTACCTGAAGTGATCGCAGATCCTGATGGCCATGGCGTAGAAGTGGTGGGTATGATAGATGAGCCAGGGGTGCCTTCACAGATAAAAAGCCCATAGGCGCCTCCATTTTCTGAGTAACTAGATGTTCCATCAATGTTACTGGTCTTCCAACCAGCCCAAGCAGTACTGTCGTTGGCGTTGCTGTTGGTTTGACCCAGAAGTCTAACCATTGTTACTGGAGAGTTGTTTCGAAGCCATGCCTGCGCTGCATATGCTGCATATGTCGGCGCCGTGAAGTTCCCAAAACGCCAGACGTCACCGCCTTGATTGCCCGCGAGTGGTTTACCAAAAATATCAACAAAGTCTGAGAAAGAATTAACCTGAATTGGCTTTAGTGCCGGGCCTTGTGCAAGCCTTCCTATAATTGCTGGGCCCATGGCTGTTGGTTCTGCCAATAACTGAGAATTATCAATTTCTTTGATAAAAATTCCTGGTGATATAAACTTAAATTTTCTAGACGACATGACCTAATTCTCCTTTGGTGAACATGCTTATTTCTTTAATAAATAGTAATAAAACTATGCAAAAACCTTTTTAAGATTCTCAATCTCTATAAAAATCGCTCTTAGGGTCAAATTGTTGCGTGTCACTCACAATAACTCGTTCTCGGGGTACTTTAACTTCGACCGCGTTTTCGCGCCGAATAATTTTAGGTCTTTTCTGATTTTTTCCTTCTCCAATCAAATACCCCAATACATTGAAATTAATTTTTGTTAGATATACCCTTTCTTCATCGGTGTAAGATGCAAGATTGTTTTCGTGAGTTATCTCTTTCATAAAGACTTCATATTGATGGCCGGCCCGTTTAATTAAAAAAGAATTGATATGGCCCCCCAACGTTGTAAACGGCTGCAACATTTGATTCATATTTTGTTGATAGTTTGTTTTGAGAGTGAGGGCGTAATTAATGTCCACATAAACAGGTTGCGGCATGTATAGTGTTTCAACTACAATTTTTTTATTCTTCTTGATCTTAGGGTAATAAGGCTGGCGGCCAGGAGTTCTATTGACAGTACTAAACTTTTTTCTATTACTCGCCACAGAAAAGTTGGTTGTTTTATCTTGAACAATTCTTCTTCCAATAGTAATTCTGCCACCATGATCTGATTCTGTCATGAGTGGGGGCGCTCCATAATACTTACCTTTTCTTTCTAAATTTTTAGCTATAGAGGTCTTTTCTATGCTCATTATAGGATAAATTAATGTACCATCTAGATCATATAATTCTTTTTTCTCTTTTGTAAAGAATGCGCGCTCTGGGGATGACCAGATAATAGGTACTTTTTTCCACCCTTTGTTTGTTTCAACGTGAATATTCATTTTATCGTTAATATAATCATAAAAGGCAAAGTCGATTGTTTCTAAATCTGAGGGCTCCATTATGACTTCGTTTAGAACATCATTGGCATTTTCAATTCCAGTATATGAGTAATCAGGTGCCATCGAAAGTCCCCTCTCTTGCTTTTACACATTTTGCTTCGATTTCAAACACTCTATCCCAGCCTGCCCACGCTTGTCCAAATATTTGTTTTGGATAGTTGAGTGTAAGAATTTCAAAATAATCTTGGCCATATAAAACGAAATCACCTTCACGGACATATATGTTTTGATCTTCTGTTAGGCGGCGCCGGTGGAATTTAACTGTGATTGATAATCTTTTATCAATCCCTAAATTAGATACGGTAGTGGCATAACCCAACCATGTTACAAGGGCATGAACTCTTATAGGGGCTAAAAAGCTTTTTTCAATAGCTTCCCCATACAAAGGATGAAAATTAGTATTTTCTATGCTAATAGGATAATAAATAACTTCTTGGCCAATAACACGCTCTATTAATTCATCATTTACTTGTTTTACAAGATCCCGCTCTTTTTTACCTAAAAATAAAGGTGGTGGCGGAGCAGCAGGCTGAGACCATTTATTTTTGTCTAAAGGCATTCTGTTTTATCCCACATATACCTTTAATGGTATGTGCTTGTCAATAGTATTTACGGCCTCCATGAGTTTAGCATCATCTTCCATTAACTTTGTATAAGTTAGCTCATCTAAGATGGTTTTTAATTCTTCTCTTAAATCTTTCTGTTCAGTGTGTGCCTGCGTTAATAAATCCTTGCCATCTAATGTTACGCTGTCGCCAGGAATTGGTATTGTACTAAATTTACTTCTAATCGTGCCCAAGGTCTCTTTGGAGAGTGCCAATGCAAACCTTCGAATCCACTGTTTGCCAATCGCATTAATGTTCTCATAGGGAAGGTTTTCGAAAGGCAATGTATTTAAGTTATTAATGCCATCGCTGGTGGACCCACCGCCGCGGCCTTCAGTGTCATCGGTTGTCCATGGGTCTGAATCAACAAAAAATTCCATCCAGAATCTTTTTGGACTAGTTTGAACCATGTTGGGAAATATTCTTATTCTATTGTTTTTTATTTCATACGAATATTGTGAATTTCTTGTATAAATTGCATCTTCAAAGGCCATAGACTGTGCTTTGTTTTGCCACACAGGAATTATTTGAAATGTTGAGTCGTCTGTCCATTGGCCGTAGCTAGATAAATCCCCGACTGTATTTAAGCCGCCGTAATATCCGTAAAACCGCCACATAGCTTGTGCGGTTTTATAATAAACCTTTGTTACATTAATTCTTTTATTTCCTACTTTCCCGTAAAAATCCAAAGAGTCGTTTGAGGCCGCTGAAGAAGAAATAATTTGTTGCAAATCAAAATCTTGGTTCCCTGTCGACCCACTAAAGGATGCAGAATAGATTGTCACTTCGCCGCCAAAACCAATTTCAGTAGAGGTGCCAAGACCAACTCTTCGAGCATACGAAAACTCGAATCGCGGGAATTTAAGGTTAACATTTTGTTTATACAAGTTGCTTCCGCTTTGAATCTGCCCATCTTGGTCAAATGTACCGGTAGAAAAGCCCATCAAATCTGATAATGAATTTTTTGCTTGATGTAGGTTAAGAATATAAGAATATTCTAATGTAGATTCTTCGTAAGCTGCAAAAACACTACCACTGGTTAATTCAATGTCTAATACGTCTCCACCAAACTTTTTATACGTGTAGGCAACCTGATCGGCTGCTCCGGAACAAAAATATTGGGAAAACAAATCCGAGGAAGAAGTAGAGTATAGCTGAAAAGGTAGTTCTGTGCTGTTTTCTACATTACCAGCAACGCTTGCAGATGGAAGCACCACCGTGCTTGTCTGGGATTGTGGATTTAAGGTGGGACGCGCCATTCATTAGTTCTCCTTACTATAAATAGTTGGAGAAAGCAGAAAAAGCTACAGAGAAAGTATTAGCTATCTTCCTTCTTTTTCCAAAATGGTCTCTTTTTCTCTTTTTTAACCTTTTTTGTCGTTTCTTCCACGATCTCTGCGACCTCTTGCGCCGCTTTTTTTACTTTTCTTGTTAACCAAAGTTTTTTCCATTTTTTACCCATGATGAGCCTCCTTTCTAATAAATAGTTTCTAATACCCAAAATCTCAAAAAATTGGCCGCGTAAATTTTGGCATATTCACTTTTTAGAAGTAAAAAAAGCCCTCACCTTTTCAGGGGTGAGGGCTTCTAGTAGATTAAAAATCTATCTTATGGGTTACTCAGCGCCACTCTCACCAAGCAGTCCGCGAACGACGACTAAGCCGTACATATCGGGACGAACCATCTTCTTGGCATATCGAGTCATGACACCCTTGCGGGGCACGAAATCTTCCACACCAAAGATTGTGGGAGTAACTTGCAACGGCACATAAGGAGCATATACATAGCCACTTTCAAGGAAGCTATTGCCCTTACGACCGACCAAACAAAGATTGCGCGGGAAGTAAGGATCGACGAAAACGTCAAATTTCTTACTTACACTACCAACCTTTTGCGCACCTGCGACACCTTTGTTGTCATCAGCAGTCACACTAGCTCGGAAGCCAGCAGTAAACTCCATGATATTTGCAACTTCCGGAGAAGTAACAACAAAGTTGGCACCACCACGCAAGGTCTTCCGATGAATCTGAGCAGAAACATCATTGATTGTCTCAATGAGAGTCTCATACCACTCAGAAACGGTACCGGTGAAGTCCGGAGCTTTCGCAGAAGCACCGACTTCGGCTCCAGTAGATCGATTTACGAACAAACCGGGGGAGCGGGACCAGTAGTACGTGCCTGCCGATGCGCCCTTAACGAGGTCTTCCATGATCTCGCGGTCAATCTCAAGAGCAATTTGCTCAGAAAGAATTGACGTAAGCTCAACTTCGGCATCCAGATTATGGTAAGCATTAAGATCTTGACCAAGTTCTGGTGTCCATTTGGCTTTCAACTTTTTGGTGATTGCAGTGACGGATACTGAATCAACTTTCAAGTCAATTTCGGGAATGGCAGTATTATTTTCCAATCCCCACGTATCTGTACCAACAACTGCACCAATAGCATTAGTTGAACCAGCCGCTGTGGCAGTTGCACTAAAGTCATCAGTCATCGCCCACGAGAAAGGAGCAGCCGTGTCAACTGCTGTACCACATTGAACTGGGCTCAGCAAATCCGACACACCAACAACGTAGACCACTCGATCAGCCACGGTACCCGACATCGCTGTCAACCTTCGAAGTTGCGTCACACCTTCTTGCCCTGCGCCGCCGTCTGAGCCCGAAAACAGGCTTGGCCCTATAGAGCTTGAAACGGTGAGGCTTACAAGATCACTAAAGTTGAATTGGCCTTGGTCATCAGAGGAGCCGATGGCGAGCGTGCCGATGGCATAATTAGTTGTACCAGAAACCAATGAGGGGTCGTAACGAAGGACGCTTGCCGCTTCGGCAGCAGTCAAGGATCCACCATCTACAACCGCGTAACTTCCGCCCCAAGTACCCGAAGCAACAACTGCCGGGTTCATTGTGGCGTTTGAGCCAGTTGGCGATGAATAGCCATTGTTTAAGTTGTAAAAACTTCTTTCGGCATTCAAACCAGTAAGACTTACACCGCCAGTAAGTTCCTGACCGACGCGCCCACCACCATAGAGCGAAGCATTTGCAAGTTCGCCCAAGCGGCTTTGGCCGGTAGCATTACTAAACGTAAAGTCCATAAAGAAAATAAGTCCCGATGGAAGACTCATTGGTTGAACTGAAACCAGTTGGTTAGCAACGAGACCACCGAAGACGCGACGAACAATGGGGAACGCGACGGCTGCAAAACCTTCGACATCTGCGCCGCCCATCGTCGAAGCTTCACGAAGAAGCTCCTTGGCTTGGTTTTCGAGCAGACGAGCCATATTGTGCTTGCCTTGTTCTCCTCCCATGCCCTCAAGAAGACCTGTTTTGCCCCATTTACTGAGTAGCGCAGCGCCTTCCTTTTTGAGATCGCGATTAACGATCCCTTCAGTTAATTTTTGAAGTACTGACATTTTTTCTTTTCCTCCTTTATTTATCAGTTATTCCAGCGAGAGCTTTCATTCTCACTGCGAGGGTATCATCAACCCTCTTTTCCTCTTTACGAGGCATAAAGGCTGAAGAGCGCTTTGTCACAACTTCGTTCAGTGATTTTGGCTGGCTTTTGAAGGCACTCGCACCCACTGCACTTTGAAGAGTTTCATATATAATTTTTGCTTCTTCAACTGTCTTCGCTTTCGAAATAGTCTCGACAAGTCTATCTTTTTGCCGCTCATTCAGGGAGTCG
>Ga0080013_1002515_pt1 | contig 21468 bp, 23 predicted proteins | sample ETNvirenome_6_85_FD_69236 | JGI IMG/M metagenome (GOLD analysis project Ga0080013, IMG submission 69236) | Marine viral communities from the Pacific Ocean - ETNP_6_85 (SPADES assembly) (version 2) | ecosystem: Environmental > Aquatic > Marine > Oceanic | place: Pacific Ocean | collected 2013-06-19 | reverse complement strand
TAATATATGGATAATTAACCAACTCATCATAAATAAGTTTACAGACATCCTCAACCTCTTCGTCTGGGGCTATCAACTCCACGCTATCATGGACTGTGGCTACGATACGAGATTTTAAACCCCTAGCTTTAATTTTCCCAGACAAACCAATAAGAGAACATAAAAGTATATCAGAAGCAGCACTTTGGATGGTAAAGTTAAGACCTTGGCGTAATGAGCGGTTCTGTACCTGTCTATCCTTACTGTAGACATCAGGAAGGTTACGCCTCCTACCAAAAATAGTATAAGCATACCCATTAGTTCTAATAAACTCATTCACAAACTCCATAAAAGAAAACACAGCAGGGTAAACATTTTTATAATTAGCAATAATCTTTTCCGCTCTTCTGAGGGGGATCCCCATAGTCTCCGCTAAGTTAAAGGCACCTCCACCATAGACGATAAGAAACGATACGGTCTTTGCGATTTGTCGCTCTTGTTTTGTAATTTTTTCTTTGTTGAAAAGAAGGCGAGCGGTGTATGAGTGTAAGTCTTCACCGTCTTGAAATGCCTTTTGCATATTCCCATCCTTTGCAACATGTGACAGGACGCGCAACTCCATAGCAGAATAATCTACGGTGATAAATGAATGCCCTTTTGGGGCGATAAAGAAACTTCTAATGTTATGTGTTGTTTCACGGGGTAAGGTATGGAATGACACACCCATACTCTTATCAGCGTTGTATGCAGCGCAAGATAACCTACCCGTTGCAGTTCCATCAAACCTGTAATCAACATATACCTGATTCTCACCATTATACTCCATAGCCTTTTTAGTGCCTTGAATATAAGTTTTCTGCAATTTTTCAGACTTACGGAGATCCAATAACCCTTTAAGAAAATTACGAGAAGATACTAAATTTTCAGTAGTCTTATCAGAGATTACAGATTTACTAATCTTCTTACCCTCGTCCCGATGACCCCACTTCATGATTCTTTATTAAAGCAAAATAGTTGGTTTATTCTCTCATGTTCCGTAGTCATATTAATACTATGGAACAATCTCCCGCTATACAGAAGCAGTCTGTTGTACTTGTACTCAATCTCGTCGGTCTTTCTCCATAAAGAAGGATCAATACTCTTTATTATGGGATCACTAGGGTTGCCTCTAGAATATAGAGTGGAAGTAAATGATTTTTGTGTAGTAATCTCTTCCCAAAACGAAGTTCCACACTCACTAGGACACTCAGGGCTTAACATAACTGTTGCTACATAATCGTAAGAATCATGATGAATATGATTAGGGAGTGTTTTTAGTTTTGGGGAGTATTTATAGAAAGTTCCATTAAACTGAGAACCCTCGAATACCACATTTTCCTCAACCCTCCTTTTTTGTCCCCAATTACTATCATCTTTAATTTTAATTTTAAGAATATCCTCAAAGATCTTCTTAAAATCATCGGTAAAAAAGCTAGAGCTTCTGGTAAAGTGCTTGCTTTTAGTAGTAGAATACTTGGTGGATAAAGCTAATTCTCGAACCTCGTCGGGGTTATCGTAAAAATCATCCACCACTATAATGCTACGATAACTCATTTCTTTTTTGCAACTCCTCTTCTATGTGCTGTAGTAATAACTTTAGTGTGGGGGCAGATACAGAGGGGGCTCCTTTTGCGGTACGATCAGGGGGATAGAACCCGAAACCGCTCTCATTAGTATAGAGGATTTCTGATAAATTAACAGTAGAAGATAGATTATCTTTTGGCATAACTTCCTTATATGCATATAAAGAATCCTCAGTTTCTATATTTTCTGTTTTAAGCGTCTGCCCTACAGATTCCAAGGCATTTGGACAGACCTCAAGCCCTGCGAACTCCATCTCTGAAAAGATTGTATTAGCAGGGGCTAGAACCTTTTCAAAAAACGGAACTAGGCCAAGCTCTGAGAACTTATCAAGAATAAGATCAAAAAGCTTTAAAGTAAAATACGCATCAGCCGCATTACCTTCACAACAATCTGAAAAAGGTATATTCTTCCAATCAAATCTGTTAGGATTTACAACAGTAAGCATTATTTAAATCTCTCATCTCCAACCCACCATTGAACTAAACTAGACCTTACCGCACGGGCAACTCTTCTTTTCTTACCTCAGTTGCTTCCTGGTTTAGGTTTAACCTCCGTAACTATGTGAGGTAGATAGGAGGGGAAGATAACAGCCTGTCCCTGCTTTCTTTCGATAGTATGATACCCATTACCTAGTGTTAACAGCATTAAATTTCCACCATCAAAGGTTGACCCGTCTGAAAGTTCTACGGAGATAGTTAATTTTCGTTTATTTAACGGGTGATGCTCACCTAAATCATGATGCCAAGTATAGTGATCACCACACCCGTATTGCGTAAACTGTATCTGCTCCGCATGGGTTGTGTCAAACTTATACTTCTTCTCGTTAATAGTTAAAACCGCATCTTTTATCCTATCTTGAGCCCACCAAAAGGTCTCGTCAGTCCTAGGCAACCAACCTACTTTAGATCTTCGAATATCTTCAGATATACGACCACCTTTATTCAGAGTTGCTGGTCCCATTTTTACTGTTTTTTCACAATACTCTAGAATTTTGTCACACTCTTCAGGCGTAAATAGATCCATGACAACAAAATCGCATATAGAATCAGTCCGTAAAGTGGGAGGAGTTTTAACAGCTTGTCGTTCCCCCTTTATTCCTAGTTTTTTTCTTGCGATTTCTTCCATTTCTATCTTCCAAGGTTCTTCCTTACCACTCTTCCGAGGATCATCTTTCATATAGTCTTCCATACTTATAAAGACTCCAACTCAGTAGGGAAATAAAGCTTAACTAAGTCCATTAAGCCTTTAGGTAAATTCTCGTTAATCATGTGATGCATGATTTTAGTGTCCCATACATTGACGGGCACTATATTATAGCGGTATAAAAACTTCAAATCGAATTTTGCATTGTGAAACACTTTTCTGCACTCTGGGTTCTCAAGAATAGATCTAATGCTATTCCATACAGCACTATCTGTATCCTCATCCTTGAACGGGGAGTCTTTATGATCACAAGGAACAACCCAATTACCCTTTTTTGTGGAAAAAGCTATAGTTTGAATTAAATCCTTTTTAAAATTTAACCCTGTTGTCTCAATGTCACAGGCTATGGTATCAGTAGTCTCCTTTAATTTGTTCGCTAATAATTCCACCTGAGATACAGTCGTTAGCGTTTGGTAGGCAAAGTCCCCTTTACTTTTTTTGCCAAGTACATATTTTTCAATTGCATTTTTGATATCTGTCTGGAACAGGATCTTGTGGCGAGGCTCCTTAATAACAGAATAAGGATGAAAAATAGGAACAACGACACAAGACTGCCCGTTAATACTGGTGAAATCAAAAGCTTTTCCTCTCTTATCGGTAATACCGCTTTTCTTAATAAGCATCTTCATGGCAAGGTTGCCGCAAGTAAAGACTACTTTAGGCTTTACTTTATCAATCGTAGCTTCAAGATGTTGCCGACAAATCTTCATATCTGCGGGAAACATGTCCGCTTCTTTGACCGTAGGGCACTTAACGGAAGCAGCGCAAACAAACGGGAGTGAGGTTGCCTCCCGAATTGCGTGATACTCAGGAGGAGAAAACGGTTTAGTCTCTCCATGTCTGTATTTCAGAGAATCAGAAAGAAACAACACATCGGAAGTTCCTAGCTTCTCGTAATCTAGTACTGAATGACATGGTTTGCTCTTCTTTAAAATAGAGCATCCCTTACATAACTCATTGATATCAGTAGAGTTGTAGAGTTTATCTAAATTAAACATACTATAATATACCGTGAACAGCCATTATATAAACAACGCAGACTTTGAAAAGCTAATCAAGGCGTATCTTATGGATCCTAAGAAATACGAAGATGAGCTAATGCCTATGTTTGATAAGTTGATAGAAAATATAATGCTATCCTTTAAGTTCAATGTAGACCTTGAAGACGCAAAACAAGAATGCTTCCTACTTATCTTAAAAACGCTGAAAAACTTCAATCCGAACCAAGGCAGCGCATTCAACTACTTTACAACAATAATAGTGAATAACTTAAAACTCATCTATTCAAAAAACAAAAAATATAACGAAAAGATAAAAAGGTATACAGAGGTAAAAAAAGACCTATACGAGTTCTAAATCCTTATAGATCCGTGAAAGGTAATCCTCAGATCTCACTCGTCGCCCCTTCATGGACACCAAATGAGGCAACTTGGTGCTATTAAAGATAACGAAAGAATGTGGCATATTGTAACTATCTACCACATACAACTCTTGGTCGCTATCTGGGGCTTCCTCGATATTCTCAAGAAGAGCTTTAGAAAAAGAGTCCCACAAAGACACAAACAGGATTTTAATGTCGCTGTTTTGTGCTTTTTGCTTCCTTAAAATCTTATTTAAGGAATGCTCTTTTTTCAAATGGTTAAACTTCATTTATTCAGAGATGATTTCAATATTACCTGAAGTGTCGGAATCTTCCAGATCCGCATTCAGCATACCTGATGCGTCAGGGTTCTCTTCGATGTACTTCTGTACAAGAGCAGAGAGTTCCCTGTTCATAGACTCGATACCATTGAAAAAGATACTTTTTGCAAAAGTAGCAGAATCAACCTCTTCAGGTCTAACAGTTGTTTCGAAGTTCTTGAAGGCTTCGGCTTCATCTTTTCCTAATTTAATAATTATTTTCATTCTTCCTCGGTTCCTTTCTTCCAGACGAACATTCCAGTTATCGACATTTATCTTGATGGTGTCGCTCATGGCACTATTATAGACGGTAAGGAGAAAATATGGAAGACAATTTTGATTTAACTAAAATCACAAAGAATACTCGCAAAAAAGTTAACAGCCGACAAAAAGGCTCGTCGTTCGAACGGGGCATCAGCAAGCTTCTTAATGAAACTTTTGGTACAGACGAGTTCTGTAGATCTCCAGGCTCTGGAGCATTCGCTACTACACATAAATTACCAAAACATCTAAAGATATATGGAGACTTAATAACTCCAGAGAACTTTAGGTTTACTATAGAATGTAAAAAAGGATATAACAATATTAATATATATTCTTTATTAGATTATAGTAGTAAATTCTGGGAATTCCTTGACCAATCGGAAAAAGATTCTAGATCTTCAAAAAAAGAACCTATGGTCATATTTAAACAAGACAGAAAACCAACTTTAGCTATTGTAAGAGAGAATACCATGTTTAATATAAGTATTAAGCATCTTACTGTTTTTAATGATACTAAAATGTATAGAATTTATAAGCTAGATGACATATTGGTTGAACCTAGTGCTTGTTGGTTTACTGAACTTGCATAAGAAGTTTTTCAAACAACTGTTGTTGAGTACCCATAAGACTGAGCAAGATGTCATAAGAATCTTCAATGAACTTATTCTTCTTCCTCTTAAGTAAATGTTTTTCTAAAAATCCTTTACTTATCTCTAACTCAAATCGTGTATGTCTACCCAGACTACCACCCTCACCTTGCCTAGAAAAGCTGACATGTCTACCAGTTGTGGGTTCTTTAATGTGGGTAGTTAATCCTCCCCTAGAAGATGGTGCAACTTCCCATGTTCCATCTACTATCCCTTTAATTATAGGACGAACGACATCATTTTGAGAATAAATAGCAACTTCACCAGAAGTAAACCCTCTCTTACTGGCTAAGATTTCGTCAACAGAACCACCCGTAAAGAAGAAAGTTGTAGCTAAATATTTTCTAGCAAGTAAAGCATCAGCAGTTGGTTGTCCTTTATTTTTACCCTTAGTCTCTACTTCACTACATTCTTTATGCGTTTTATGCGTAGTAAGTATTCTTGTGAGCTTTTCCCTGATCCTACCAACACCATCTTCAGTCTCAGGATCCTCATCAGTAAGTAAATCCTCTAACTCTTCTCTAATTTCATTACCATATGGGAGAACAGACTTAATTTGTTTAATAATTCTCTCGGCTATGGGCTTTGGAGTTTCCCTTACAGACTTCCCATCCTCATCACTCATAAACCATTCTGTGCCAGGAAATAGCCCATAAACAGCAGTTTTTATATCATCATGTTCTTTCTGCTTCTTTCTGATGGCTTTTCTATCAGCATCTGTCGTAATTCCCGTTTCCTCATAGGCTTTTTCCCTAAAAGCCAATTGACTTTCAGACAAATCCTTATCAGGGAGCATTATGAGATCTGATTGTGCTGCTCTAGTCTGTTCACCAAACTTGGTAGAGCCATCGTGCAGTTGATTTTTTAGACTTAGACCCATACCATAGATTGGAGTGTTTCCGTCAATCCCGTGGACATCCTTATACATGGCAGTATAAACAGGATCTGCCCCCACCCCCTCTAAATCATCTAAGGTAGTTTCATTAATATACTTGTCCACTTTCTTAGGATCCACACCTTGATTTATAAGAGAGTCTACCAAATCTTTACGAGTAAGATGCGCTTCCATGTTATCTTTTCTGTCACCATCACCTACAGTTAATCCAATAGGTAATACGATATCAGGATCCCTTGCAGCTAAGTCTTCTGCCTCTAATTTAATGATTATTTTATATAAGTTTTTACGCTGACCATTCGTTAAGTTCTCTAACTGTGCTATAACCTCAATGTCAGCAAAACTTTCCATATCAGCACCAGCCTGTTCGAATAACCCTAATCTCGCTAAAGCTGCTTGATGAAGTATATCGTCATTCGATCTAGCTTTTGCTATAACTTCTTGAGCGAAGCCAAACAGTTTAGACTTCTCCTTTGGGGTTTTAGCCTGACTATACATTCTAAGAAGCAACCCAGAAACACGAAGAGATTCAACCATCTTACCCACATAATCATTAATAACTTGTGAAGTATATTTAAACTTACCTAAGGAGCCAAAAGGACTCTTATCTGGATCAATGCATCCTGGAGGCGTGTTTTTCCCCTCATCATCCTTCCCCTTACATTCGCACCTTTCTTTAATTCTACGAATTGCGTCAAGCTCTGGGGCTCCAGCATTCTTTACGACACCTTCTCCATCTTTGTGATATGAGATTCGAGTTTTCGAATCTCCCTCATCAATAGAAACCATCTTACTTAACCGCGCACAGTTTCTATTTACTTTGAACTGACCCGCTGCCAACTTTTCAAAAAATTCTTTTGCTTGGGTAGCTTTAAGTAAAGTTCCTTCGCTAATAGCTTTTTCAATAGGTCCAACTGGATTACCATCTTTATCCAATGCTGGTTCACCAGTCACAGGATCTTTAGGCCACTCAATCCCCTTAGCATGAACTAAACTAAATTCCCAACTAGAGTTAGATCTACCAGACCCCCGCATACCCGCATACCCATCAGTTTTTGCCCAAGAATCAGTATTCTCACCCTTCTCACTTTTAACCATCTTAGCTCGTTTAACGAGACTTCGAACTATATTCTTGATACCTTGCTGTATTTTAGCATAAATTTTAGGATCAGTAATTGTGCCATTCTCTGCGAGATAAATACCAGACCTACTTATAGGATCTTCATTCTCAGGTTTTACAATCTCAGTAGAGACACCATCGGCACCAAGTTCCTGTTGTGTGGTGTCAGTATTTCCGTCTTCGTCCTCTGCTGCTGGGCCTAAGAAATCATTTAAAATAGTAATCCAAGTCTCGTTTCCTGCATTTCTTATGTCTTTTTTTGCCGAAGTACCGTCTTGCCATAGTCCATCCATCATCACTTGGCGAGTTTTGTTTCCTTTGAAACCAGGATGCGTCACATAAGTAATTTTATTTTCGGTCCCAAGACCACCATCCTCTACGGGTCTACCTCGTTGAACAGTTTCTACTCTTCCTGTTAAGTCCGTTGCACCTTTAACAAGCGCATCATCGGGAGAAGCTATACCTGCAATTGCAGCAGCCGCTTTGTCTTGCATTGCAACTTGCTTAGGTGTCAGAGCTTTGCCTCCCTCATCAAGTCGCGCAAAGTATAATTTTTTTATTAGGTTAAGTATCATGTCAGTATATTATAGAAGAAGCCCAGCCCAACAAAATTGGGCTGGGCTTGTAATTTGACTTTTAGCTTTTATTTATCTGTGATCAGCGAAATCGTAGCGTAAGGTCATTTCAATAGTGTGGAAATCATTAGCGGTTGAGTAATTGAACTCAGATTCTTTCCAGCCCTTAGGATATACACCATACATTGAGGTGCTTCCAACGACATTTAAATCACCGTCTAACTGAACGACAGTACATTTTTGTGCTTTTTTCGTAACAACAGACCCTTTAGAGTTATCATAGATAGTTGAGAACCAATCATATAATGTTCTAGAAGCTCCACTATAAAGATCATCAAAGGTAATTGTGACCTCCTCTGGTCCTGGCTTGCCAGGGTAGAAGAATTTTTCATTAACTCTGTGAACTTCAATGTCATCAACAGCAACCCCTATAGGGCTAATCTGCTTGGCTGCTAGAGTTAATCGTGTTGGATTATCAACCCCTGGAACACCATCAAAGTGAACTTCAAACTGATATGCTCGTACAGAATCTAGTTCTGTAGAGAGTATTGGAAGACTTGAGCCGAGGTCCGCGTCTCTAAATGATTTATAATATGCTGGCATAGTTTTCTCCTAAATTAATTTTGTATTTTTGCGCTTTGGTTAGTGAGATTAACCTCAAAGACGATAATTTCAGCAGTCTTGGTTGGTTTAACAAGAATCTTGCACCATAGCTCATTCCTATCCACTCTTGCAGCGGTATTCGTAGTTTCATCGCAAATTACTTTGAACTGTTGAATACCTCTTCTACGCTTAATGTCATCCAGATCGGCAGTTAACTGAGCTTGAAGAGCAGCGTAAGTAAACTCATCATTAGGTTCGAAAGTATAAATTCTACCACCCGCAAGGAGTTGTCTCCTAATCTCAATCATCAATCTTCGAACATTAACTCTATCAAGAGCGGTTGCGGCTCTTTGAGTAGTTCTTTGACCGAAGATCATGATACCATCTTGTGGGAACTTAACAATGGGGTTAACAACATTACCCCCACCGTAGAGAGCATCCCTATCCCCTTGGGAAAGAGGGACTTCAACATCTAAAGGCTTAGTAAGCCTTCCTCTTCGGAGCCCAGCAGGAGCGAACCAAGTCTCCGCATTCTTATCCGTAAAAGCCATTTGTCTAGCAGCATAAATGGCTGGATCATAGAAGCGATCCTTCCCATCATAGGTACTAAAGACCTTAAGGTGCGGGAAGTAAATCGCAGCATACGAGCTATTCAGAGGAGTAGTTCTGCCTCCACCTAGTCCGTTAACATATTGGATTGCAGCTTGAGCCCCACCAATCGCTTCTGGGCAGCTAAGAAGAGCCATGAAGTTTTGGGATACTTCAGCTAAGGTTACAAGGTTATTTTGCACCGACTGAGTTTGGATACCAGGAACTAACCCAATACTTATCCCCAAAGCTTCGTCAGAGAAAGCTTGGATCCCCGTCCTCTGTGTAGAAGAAGCGTCCACTTTACCGATAATGGCAGTCGCTCTTTGAGTTTCCGTAGAACCAATACCACTATCACCACCTGTAAGTCCTCTGTTACTTTGAACAAACTTAAGGTGAGGAGGAGTGAACTGGTTAGCATCAGAGTTGAAACCAAAGATATCCATAGTCACAGCGGTTTCAGCAACAGAAGCAGTATCTGCTGGAACCCGTGTGGTCTGCCAAGTTACAGAAGTATCGAGGGCATAGGTAGTGGAGATCTTTCTTTCAGCATTAAACATACCATACTTAGGATCTAAACCAGTAGCATCAGCAGGGGTTCCACTAAAGTAGTGAACTCCATTCGTTACCGCATCACTATGCGAAGTAGCAGAAACAGGAACATCAATATTACCAACAATTGCTCCAGACGCTGCTGTGTATTCTGTAAACGGATCAAACCCTAACACATCAATAGTAGCACATGGTTGAAGCATAGCCGTAACATCCACATTTACTCCAGACCCCTTAACAAGATTACCTTTAATAATATCAGAGGTAAGTGCGCTTTCTTCACCTTCATCGAAGTTAATAGCATCCTCAACAAAGGTTGCCGCAGCACTAGCATTATAAAGGCTAGTCTTAAAGTTTTCTGCTGCCACACCACCATCATTGACAGTAACAAGCATGTCAAGACCACCTTCGGCAGTTACCTTGATACCGTTGCCTGTCATATTACCGTAAGCGTCCGTGGTTTGGTTGTATCCAGAACCAGAGTAGAGAGATTCCGTTAAGTATCCTGGGCCTGTAGTGTCATCCGTACCAATAGGATACTGGTAACCGTGTACTCTAACAGCGGAGGTGTACAAGCCTGAGGTGGTCGCTTCTGAGCGGTCTCCAGCGTAGGCACCTGTGTTTCCGACTGGCTGGAGGACATTAAGACCTGTGGCAAGGTCTGCATCCGAGAAAGCAGCAACATCCATGTAAGCACCTGAACCAGCATACTTACCAACCAAGAAGCCAGCACATACAGAGGAAGTATTCCAATCGAATTGAACAGAAACTTCATCATCACTCACATCTCCACCAATTCTGGACTTAAGAGCTTCTGCTTGGTTATTCCACATGGCATTTGTTAAAGTGTTAGCTGGAATATTGAAGGTCTTGGGTTCAGCGTATTGTGCCGTACCATTCTCATCATAAACCTGAACATGCAGGTAAATACTTCTTCCGATACCGAAAGACGATCCCCGTAGCGTTCCAGCATCATTGGTAGTAGCAGGAACACCACTAACATAAACCGTAGGACATGTTCCAACAGTAGCAATAGAGGAAGCGTCTGCGACAGCACCCTCAACCGCTGCTCTAACATAGTAAAGCTGATCAGTAGTTTCCAGGATCTCTAAAGATCCTTCAATTCCTTGTCCAGGAAGAGACTCCGAAGGTTCACCGAATATCCTAACTAAATCGCCTTGATTAGTTATTAGTGTTGCAGTTCCAACAGGTCCCCTATTTGCAAAACCGCACACCCCAACAACCGTACCTCCAGTAGTTGGGGTATATTGGGAGTTATCCTTTTCTATAACATATACGCCAGGACTTACAAATTTTGCCATAATTATTTCCTCTTATTGTTAGTAATTTTTAGAATTCTACGCTTTTCTAGAGTTTTTATTTGATCCGAAATCCAACTTAAAGGAACAGTAACACTCTCTCCAGGCTTTAACCAATGTTGGCTGTCTGTACCTGTTAATTGATCATTAAATAACAATGTTTTGCTTTGTAACCCTTCATTCGTTATCGTTTTCATGTAGAACCTCTCTAGATTATTTACGCGAGATAAGCCAATTTTAGATAAGATTTTTTAGTTTTTTAAATGATTGTATCAGAAACCGTACTTTCACCGCTATGTGTGTAAGACTCGATCTCCCCTTTGAATTCTTCAATCTTACCAGTAGAGGTAATTAAGAACTTGGGATTTGGTAGATAGGTCTGCACCTCTATGGTTACACCTCGCTTCAATACCCTATCTTCCTTGTCCCCAGTAGCCACATCCGAGTTATCCGTTTCCGCAGACATGAAGGCTTTTGTATTTTGTGCAACAGAAGTTTCAATTCGTAATTCTGGGTTAAACATCAGGCGTATTTGCTCTAATATTTGATCCATATCAGCCCTATATTTAGACCAAATATTAACACTATAACTTATATTTATAGCCTTAGGTGCAAGGGATAAAACTCTAATGGCTTTGTGCTTATCTTTATCCCAATACTTTTGATGAACTAAAGTAGGCTCATACCTGCGTCTATTCACATCATCATCGGAAGTTGTTTGCGTTACTGACAGTATAGGCAAAATAAGATTCGTTTGTTCCGTCAGTTTAGAGGCTATCCTTTCAGGATTTCCGTGAACACATTTAATCGAAACTACCTTTCCCTCTGGATCTAAATATTTTAAACCACCGAATACGGTTAACAAAGAACTTAAGGTTTCTCGATACACTAACGGAATTTTGTGATGCTGTTTAGACGCATTTCGTATAAAAGCCTTAGCCCTCATACCTGCACGAACATGCCCTGATATCGCAGGTGCCGCAGCCTCAAGGGTTCCGAGTACGAAAGTCTCTCCTGAACTAGTACCAAAAGTATCCATTATTTAAATCTAATACCTCCTATGTCATCCATAACCTCTGGGAGATATTCATCAATAACCTCCTCAGTATCACGGAGAAGTCTAGCATAACAAGAGAGGTGGTAAACCCCATAAGCTTCAAAGCTATCCTCTTGCACTTGATAGATCTCATATTTTTGATCTTGGAAATGGGGCTTAATAACATCCCCTTCTTGAGGTCTTCTTCCTACCTTCTGCTGGATATAGCTTTTGTTAAAAACAAACACTTGATCATTCGTAACCTCAATGCCGAACTCAGTTAAGTTTTCCTGTAAAACAGAAGGCTCGTAATGACCGAAAACCGTAATAGGTTGTCTAGAGATAATCTTCTGCCTAACCTCTTGGTAAACCTCATCAATATCTGTTTTGTCTACATAAATTTTATAGAATTCTAACTTAGATCCAGACAATCTGATGAGTTCATCATCAACGATATTAAATAGATTAATATCAGGGTTCTTTGGATCAAAAAGATTAAGCTCACTCTCACTATCCATATCAGGGATAATGGGCATATCTGTAGTTACCCTGTATTTTTTCTTAGACATTTAGTATGCGGTAAAGACAGGAGGCTCTTCAAATTCCTGGATAAGCTTTTCTTCCAATTCTTTTTTCTCGGTCTCTGACTGCTGGATCAAGGCAGTTCCGTTTAAACTAGCACCTCCCCCTGGACCAGGGATAGAAGCATACTTACTCCTAATCTGACCTAGAAGACCCTTAGCAATTGCTAAAGAATACTTTTGAATCCAGTTTCTGTACGCTGGGTGGATGGTGTCAGAAGAAAGTGCCCTGTATTCAACCATAACCTCTTGAGGTGTCATAACAGGAGTAGGGTATAGCTGTAGGTATTTATTATTAATTACTTCCCAAGACCCTTCTTGCCCTAACACTTTCCTAATTTGCTCCATATGAGATTGCAGTAGGTAGAAATCTCCAATAGCAAAACTGTTAAACAAGAAATTATCTTGGAAATATTTGATAAAGAAATCAAACTCTAGCGTTCCTGCCTGAGATTGAATACTCAGCAAAGTCTTTTTATACACTACATATGAGATATTGTCAACAACATGCGGTGGGAGTTCGTATAAGTTCTGACCAGCAGAAGCCTCAAAGGTTGCAAATTGTTTGGTCCATAGAGGAGCATGATAAGCCAGCGCAGTAGTTGCCTCATCAATGCAAGACTTTATCTGAAACGGAGTAAGCTCGACGCGAACAACTGGGAACCCCAGCCTCGCTAAAATATAATCACGAACTGTTTCCTCAAAATTATTAAACTCTACAATGTCGGCTAGAGTTCCTTTATTTAATTGTGTAGTATCTATATCTCCAGGGATAGTACCATCTGTAATCTGCTTACCACCATAAGTAGCAAGCGAATCCCCATAAATAGTTAATTGTGGTTTAGTAGGTCCAGCCATAATAAAACCCTCCTAAGTTATATACCAAACAAAAAATAAAAAAGGAGCCAAGGAATCTAATTTCCTTGGCTCCTTGTATTTAACTACTATTACTACTAGTAAGCAGCAGTAGCACCACTCATGATGGTAGAGTTCTTGGCGAACGGCTGGAGCAGATGCGATGCCGTAGGACCAACGATTCTCACGATTCTATAGAATCTAGAGGCAGGAGAAACTGCAACCTTGCCGTAGCGAGTAAGGAGCCCTTTCCTTGGTTGGAAGGTTTGGGGATCCGTAATCGTAGGAAGTTGTTGGAGCGGAATGTACGGAGCATAAACATAGCCCGTGTCCATAGCATTCGCGCCTTTATAACCAACCATGATCTCATCCGTAGGATACATAGGATCAATGTAGAGATCATACTTGCCAGCGAACTTGCCCTTATACTCGATGTTCTTCCCACCCATGTTGGTAGGACCATCACCAGGAGCAAGACCACCCTCAAGCTTCGACGCAGACTCCAGCATGGAGCCAATGATTGGCGAAGTGAGCAGCCAAGTACCAGGACCACGCATCGTCGTGCGATAAATGTCCTGAGAAGCGAAGTTAATCGTAGCCAGAAGGTTAGAGTACACTTCGCCAACATGACGAGGACTAAGGTTTAAAGCACCCGTAGTCGTGAAGTCGTAGATAAAGACATTAGAGCCTTTGTCTTGCGACTCAGCAGCAAGACCAGTAGTGAAATCATACTGGAACGCAGCGGGAACAAATCCTTGACCCGACTTATGAACAGTAGAGTTAGGATCATCAGGAGTACCACCAGTACTACCGAAGTTGTTGGAGTTGGCTTGATCAAGCGCAGTACCATCCCAACCACCAAGTTGCTCGGTGGTGAACCCATAAGCAAGCATTCTAAGATCTTCAACAAGCTCTCTGTCGATTTCAAGTTGAAGTTCCTTCGAAAGAAGGTCAGTAAGCTCACGCTCAAGATCAAGGTTATGATAAGCCTTAAGGTCTTGAGAAGCTTCCAGCGTCCACAGGGCTCTCATCTTACGAGTACGAGCCACAACAGCTTGCTGCTGGATGTGGATGTTCATCTCTGGAATCTGGCCTTCGTTGAGTCTTTCACCAGCCGAAAGCGAGAAGCCTAAGATAGAACTAGTTTCAGGCCAAGCAGCAATGTTTCCACCGAAAGTACCAGACGCTGCACCGTTGCCGATAATTTCAGCACCAGAACCGTCTAAGACATTGGAGACATCGAAACCACTTTGCGCGGCATCACCATCAAGACCACCATCGCCAACACCATCAAAGGTGTTGTTCGACGCAGCGGTAAGACTATAATTGGCTTCAGAACCGATAGGATCAGCAGTATTGCCCTTATATGTCAGGTTAACCTTGCTGAAGATCGTCTCTTCGCTACCAGAACCCCCACCATCTTTGGCGCGAGTAGCACCAAGGTAGAAGACTTGTGAAACTGGTCCCTGCATGGGCTGAACACCGCAAATCATATTTGCGATCAGTTTTGGATAGACGCGACGAACGAGAGGGAAAGCAAACTTTTGAAAGGTTCCTAACTTACCCGTGGTAGTAGCACCATCGGATAACGACTCGTCCATGCGTTCGGAAACAATAGCTTTCGCCTGGTTTTCAAGAAGTTGTGCGGTGACTCGTTTTGCATAATCGTCCCCAACCCCTTCAAGAACAGGTTCCCACTTATTGACTAAGGTTTCATCGTGTTGATACATATTTTTTTCCTCAGGAGGTGAATGGCATGAATTTCATTACCTCGGGTGTTAAAAACTCATTCCCAGCCTGGGGATCAGCTTTTTCAGGTGCGTCAGGAGACATATTCTCTGCAATAACAACTGCTTGTTCAGACGACTTAAAAGGTTTAGTAGTAGTTTCTTCCAAAGAAACCACTTCTTCGTTTAGGGAATTAACTTCCCCGACTAACTGCTCATTTTCATTAACAGTTAGTTGTAATTTATCAGTTAGAATCTTAACAGTTTTTTCAAGTTCTCTGTTACTATCTAATGATCTATGCAATTCACTAGTAAGAACCGAAACTTCCTCATGAAGTTCGTCCTGTTGAGCGAGAGAAGATCCAATGGCGCGATCTTCATCTTCACCATGCAACTCTAAGGTCATGATGTCTCTAACCGCTTCAAACAATCTTGAATTTCTATAAGTTTCGCTCTCCATTTCTAATTCACGGAGAGCGTGTTCTTTGATCTCATCAATCTTATAACGAATAAAGGAACTAACTTTAGCTTCTAAATTTCTAGCTTTTTCCTGCACTTGCTCAGAGATAACACTTTCAATTAGTTCACCAATTTCATTGACGGAAGATTCGGATAACCCTTCTGGGAGGAGTTCTGAAATTTGATTAATATTTTCGCTCATATATGGTCCTCGGTTCTATGTTTATGTATGATAACTGCTTAGAATAAAGAAAATAATTTCTTTATTTTTTATTTTTTTTTAATCAATAGGCGAAGTTGCCGTATGTGGGTTCTGTTTTTTAGCTCTCTTTGTTCTATTTCCAAACCTGAAAGGTGTTACCGCTCTCCTGATTGAATCCTTCGCTATATTACCAATACTGTATGCGGTAAAGAGGTCTGCTGATCTTGCTGTTGTTTTTGAAGGTATGTGGTGATCTAAAGCCTTAGTTGCCCCTTTAGCAGCCCCTCTAGCTGCAACATCTGAGGCTCTTGTTCCTTGTTCTTTAGGCTTAAACCTTCTTCCTCTTCTCTCTCTTTTGGAAGGCTTATCAATTGCCCTAGTTCCTTTTGGATCAGTACCCCTTCTTCTAGGGACAGCCCTAGCTTGCCGTCTACTTCCTTTTTGGTGGGTTCCTGGATCCTTTTTTTGTCTGTCTCTTTTGTTTATTCTTTCATCTCGTTCTCGATTGAGCCATGCTGCATGCTTCTCGCTCATTCCAGGAAAAACACCCTGCCCCTTCTGTCTCTCAGCCTTTTTTTGTTTTTTGATAGACATCTCCACTAAAGCTCTACCTAAAAGATGTAGTTTAGAGTAGTCCGTACTAGCGTTTTCACTTCTTCTTCTTCTTGCTCTTTGAACAGGAGTCTCCCCACTACGATCTCTACTTAACTTCTCATAAGCTTCATCCCCTAGCTTGGCTCTCAGTCTAGCTTGAGAACCTGATGGATGCCCCTCCATACGAGAAGATAACCAGTTCATAGCAGCACTCTGAGAACCTCTTGGACCTCTCTTAGGCTGTACTCCTGGATTTACCTTCTCGGCATGGGGGTCTGCTTTTTTCTTTTTAGCCATTAAATCTTTGAATATTTTCGTGGAGTCTCATCATCTGGTAGTTCATCTCAGTATTCCAGGCTTGCTCGGTATGGGCTAAATCCGTCGTCTTTTGCTTTGCCTTCTTCTTACTACCCTCACCAGAACCCTGAGGCATAGCCCCACCAGCATCACCCCTAAAGTCCTTGCCCTTCTTTTGATAATTGGTTCGCTTCGCCAGGACTCCACCTCTAAGGTTGCTACTAAGCTTGCGCCCTTCGGCACCTACACTCTTCTTAGCGGCAGCAGCTTTTGCTGCCGAAGCGTCTGCCTTCGCTCTGAATGAGCCAGTACCACCCTGCGTAGGTGTAATCTCTGCACCTATCCCTCTACTAAGCTTCGTTGCCCCTTTAGCGATTCCTCTAGAAACTTTTTCTTGAGCCCCAGCAACACCACCTTTAACTTTAGCAGCAGCCGAGTGCCAACCTTGTTTTAATTTACCCATAGCCATTTTCCCCACATTCTTTGCGGCTCCTATCGTTTTCTTTTTAGCGACAGCTAATGTTTGATCAGCAGCAGCATCTTTTCTTGCTTCCCCTGCCGCTCTACGAGCCTTGCGGTCTGCTGCAAAGTTGTCAGTTTTACGATCAACTCTAGCGGCTAAGTTACGATCACCACCTTCGGGCTCTGCGGTTTGCTTCCCTTGAAGACCTCTAGAAGGACTCGTTGGGGTTCCACCTTGATCGCTGTGACCTCGCTGGGCTCTTGCCTTTGACCGCTCTGCTCGTCTAAGTTCAGCACTTCTTTTTTTTGTTCCTGGGATAAGCCTCCCTGCCACCTTACCAGCGAACCTTCGTCTCCTGCTGCTCTCTCCAGGCTTACCCACCACGGCACCAGCCAACTTCGAAAGGAAGCCTTCCATAAGCTCTTCCGAATGATCTCTAACGAACTGAGCAGCAAGTTGAGGGTCTTCATTCTCAGAGATAAAACGACGAATGTTATTCTCAAGAACCTGAAGAACTTCCTCTGGGTCATACTCTGTATGGGCATTCTCAAAACCTCTTTCGCCTTGAGTGCCTTTCTTCACCCACCTAAGCTTCTGACCTGATCTGTGCGTAATTACTCTGCCTTTAATCTCATCATCAGTAACACCATGCTGCTGTCTCAGCTTTGCTGCTTTTGCTTCTTTTTCTTTTGCAAAGTGAGCTTGCGAAGTTTTAAGGGTTTTTGCGCGAAGCCGCTTTTTTCCCTGCTCTCTGCTCATGCGAGTCATGCGCTGACCTTCTGATTCTCCCTCTTCTAATCTATTTAAATTCATATCATTATCTCCAAATCGTTGCCCTAACTCTTGTTTAAGTAGGGTGACATAAGTTTTTTCTCGTAGAGCTTTACGAGAGGTATCATTAATATACTCTGTTGCTTCAGAAAGCTTAGGATAAGCTCCCTTAGTTGATGGGTCTGCCACTAAATCAAAGGTCACTAACTTGAAATCATCATTAACAGTTTTGTAACCTCCCTCATTAGCAGATTCAGAGAGAGTACCTAACCCTCTTGAGGAGATACCTACGCTAACCCCATCGTTAACTAAGGTCTGTGCCACTTTACCAGCAGGAGTATTTAGCAACTCCGCTCTACCGTAAACTTCATTACCTTCCATCCACAACTTAGTGATAAGATGGGAAGCATTAGACAGCTTAACTGTTTCGTTAGTAGGGTGATCTAACTCCCCGCATAATCTTCTAGCATCCACAAGCTCTTGAAGCCGTTGGACTTGATTGGTAAGTACTGTTTTAGGGTAAACTCTTTTATTGTTGTTAGGCTGCTCCGCTCTTTGGAAAGTCCCTTCAATGGTCATAGTCCCCGTCTTTTTAGATTCCTCAATGATCTTGAGGTTGTCTAAGAAAAATACATCTGTTAATAAGTTCATCGTCTTCTCCCTTGTTTTGATAAAGTATCTTCTCGCTTCTCTACACGCTTGTTAGTGGCCTTGCCGTGCTTTTTGCGAGTTCTGATTGAATGTGCTTTGATGCTTGACCAGGAAGCAGACGGGGTTGCACTACCCTTTGTGAATCCTTTAGCAATTTTACCACTACTCTTCTGCCCCCAGCCTGACTGAGAAACAACATACAATCTTCCAGACCTAGTGGTTGAAAAGATTGACCCATATCCTGCTCTACTTAAAGCATCCTTGATTGTATTGTAAACCTTAACCTTAGATTTCATAGATTTAGACAAAGCCTTCCTCTTACCATAGTCGGGCCTATCTCCACTTTTACCTTCAAGTAAAGGTTCCGCGTCAATGTCTCTAATTATATCACCTATATTCATTAGTATGGGTTATGTCTTGCTTTTCCTTTAGGAGGACTTGCCTTTCCTTTGCGCTTGTATCTAGTTTTGGATCCTTGAGAAAGCTTTTTTAATAATCTAGATGCTCCTTCAGTATGTGGGGCAGCAGTAGGTGTGATGTAACCACTTGATCCGCTCTTAGGTCTTGACATTTTCTTAGTAGGACCAGCCATGTTAACTCCTATATGACCACTACTGGTCATTTCATTTAACACAGAATCAAGTTCTCTTACTAAGGAATGTAGTTTACTAAACAAATCCTCAGAAGGCTCCTCAACCAACTCCTGCTCCTCTTCTTGTGTAGACTCTCCCAATACTTCATTCATAAAGTTACGAGGGATAGATACTTTTCTAATATCTGGGACATCAGCTTGGGGAGGTTGTGAGGATGTAGCTTCAGCAATATAGGAAGGATCATCATTGATCTTTCCTAATTCTTTTGCAATTAATTCCTCGGCAAACCCGCCTATAGTAAATTCAGACATTTCCAGTCTTCCTTTACTCTTCGTCGTATATGTCTTCTAAAGTTTGGTCAACGATGGAATCAATAAGCTCATTAGCGTAGTCTTCGTCCTCTTCTTCTTCCGAAACAAGTTCACCTGAATCTGCCCAAGCCTCGTTAAGAACTTGAGCGACAGAAACGACATGCTCTTCAAGAACATGATCAGGGAAAACAGAAAGAAGTGCCTCAAGATCATCAAGCGTAAGCTCTTCGTTCTCTTCAATAACCTCTTCGGTTGCCTCTTCAACAACCTCTGGTTGCTCGATAGTAGGATTAAGACCAGCTTTGTGCCAATTGGCCTCAGCGATCAGACTTTTAACAAAATCGTTATCAACATTAATGTGATTCATAATAATTACCTTAAGTAAGTGTTTGAGATACCTGTACCTCTTAATTATCTAGCCCATATGAGAATAATAAGAAGCAAATTTTCCTAAATTATTCTCCTGCAAAAACATCAGGGGAGCCTCCCAATGCCTTACTGCTATTATTGCGGTCTTCTTGTGGACATTCAACATCATGTCCCACCAAATGAACCCCAATACCATTAGCGAAAACTGTTGAAGACCCTTCGTTTGCCCTGGGTGGGCTATGCTGGTCATCAACCTCCACAGGAAACGGATTTCCATCTGCGTCATACATCTGTATATGTTTAGTTCCCACATGAGCTTTATAAGTATCGTCTATTCTCATAATAGGTTTACTGTTAACATATACATCGGGAGAGCCTTTATTAGATTTTGATCCCTCCCATCTCGCACCAGGAGTAACCTCATAGTCTGGGTCTGAATGGGGAGTAGACTCATCTAGGTCTTTTCTCATTACTCGTTTAGACATCTAGCTCCTTTTTAACATGGTCTTGTACTATATCTCTAACAGCGTCTGCTGATCCTGTACTCCGTAAACTTAAAACCCGCGTCTTCTTACCCAATAGCCCCTCTCCTTTTAACACAGTAAACAATTTTACTCCGTCCTGGAACCCTCGTTTTAGCTCCATAGTAACAGCCGCCACATTTTTTTCAGTAGAAAATTGAGCGAATTCCGAAAAATACATCCTCCCAAATACATCTGAAGATGTTAAACCTCCATCAATGATATAGTTTGTATTAAGCGTTTTTATAATATTACTAAGTGCCCTATAGCCAGTTATCTGTTTATTAGGCTGAACTCCATCGGGGTACTGATTTTTAATTGTATTTAATGATATACTAAGACTCATCTCTTTCTACCTTAATAGCATCGCTCTGTGTTCCTACTGCCCTCTCAAGTTTTTGAGCATCGAGATGGAGAGCAAGTTTAACCTTTCTTCCAACGATATCCCCTGCAATATATAGATCAGAAAAAGAATGGAAAGGATTATTTTCGCTAAGAGCAGTAGGAATAACAATTATATACGCTGGATTCTTAGCTATAAATACAGGAAAACTTTCAACATCGTCAAGTCCGAAACTTTGTAAAGAAAAATCAATCCACCTGTATTTCAATGTATTTGATTCAATAGCATGATCTAATAGTCTATCATCTGAAGCAATATAATGAGTCGCACCAACCTGATTTTTAATTATATCATTAATTTGATCTGTATCAGTAACCCTGGTATAATCTCTATTGAATTGAACTAAGTACTCAGAATTATTATAATTATCGTTCTGTTGAGTAGTTGAGTAATCGGCTGCGAAGAAATAATACTCATCCCTAAGATCAGTTAGTGAGTATGTTAGCTCAACCTCCAAGCTCTTGTTCGTTTCTGACGCTATCTGTTCGCTATGCTGGACACCTAAAAGCTTTAAAATTTTATCCCTAACTTTATTATTTAATCTAACCGCATGAGTAGTCTCTTGAGTTAGGGGTACGGTGTTATCA
>Ga0080013_1002514_pt1 | contig 21484 bp, 10 predicted proteins | sample ETNvirenome_6_85_FD_69236 | JGI IMG/M metagenome (GOLD analysis project Ga0080013, IMG submission 69236) | Marine viral communities from the Pacific Ocean - ETNP_6_85 (SPADES assembly) (version 2) | ecosystem: Environmental > Aquatic > Marine > Oceanic | place: Pacific Ocean | collected 2013-06-19 | reverse complement strand
TCTGTAGAATAGATGATGGAGAATTAAATCGAGTGTATTAAATGTTAATGGGCAGAGGTACTAGATGTGGGTGTGGTGTTTGTCTCTAGTACACTTGTAAGACCCTCGGTTAACCGTATATACTGTAATAATAATCCCTATATGTCTTAGGAAGGTCAGCAACTAACTCTCCCTCTTTATTCACAAGGCGGCGATATTGCTTCATTAATATATCATCATCACTTTCACTTTCCTTCCAATGTTTCATATTCTCTTCCATAGTAACCCACTCTAAATTACACAAACGATTGTCTGTTTTATCTCTGTTTATGTGATTAACCTGTGAACGATTTGCCCCATTATCTAAGAAGGCAAGAGCAACTAAACGATGGACATAGAATGATTTTATATTATTATTCTTACCAGACAGTCTAACAAATTGATAAGGATATTGTTTGCTTCTATATCCTGGTGAGAGCATACGATTAACTCCACCAAAACTACGAGTAGAGAACACTTGTCCTAACTCGTTAACAGTGTAACCATAGTAATCTTCCATACCTTCGATATCACTTAGAGAGCGTATTTCCATAGGTCTTAACAGTTTATACCATTATATATGATTTCCACAGAATTAGCAAATAAACACCTATTTAAGGACGCAAAATGTATTAAAACGACCTTCTAAATGCCTTTATAAATAACATCTTCTTTTATGTTAACTTGATAAGAATTCGTATTACATAAGAAGGTCAATAAGATATAGGTTGATTAATAGTGAAGATACGGAAACTTACTCTCTAGATTAACATTTTCACTTTACTGATTTTATTGCTTAATTAACTCTTTTATCTCATTCTTTATCGTCTTTAAATGCTCCTAGACCTTGTGATCTAAGCGAGCACTCTAACACACAAGGGTCGAATTGTAAACCCAGGGATCACAAATATTCACATACCCTCGGCAATTTTATGTTACATAGGCACTTGACTTTTATGCGTGGATGACTTATAATAATACCATAAGATAAAGCACTATGGAGGATTTAGTGGACTCTTTATGAACTGACCACTAACAGCAGACAGGGACCAGTTTTCGTGCCATAATAACAGTATGGAAAACAAAACCGCATCACTTCAAACTATCATCGCTGACCTACAATCTGCTGGTCTTTGTGCTACAGTAACAGTGCTACCTTCAACAACACTTAGGCAGCGCAAATCCTCCCTAGGTGTTAAGCGTGCCGCAAGTCGTAGGCGTGGAGGTAAAGCGCAAATGCAAGATTGTAACAAGATCTTTCACTCTTCAGGACACAACTAAGTTACATTCTGTGGGCACGTTAGCGATGCATCGATAAGTCCCACACCAAACACACCACACTATCTAACACTTATGATTAACACCTTTAGACAACATTTACTGAATCATTATCACTGGATTTGGATTCACACTCAAGATGATGCACTTGATGATTGGTTTCACAATTGCATCCAAAATGTATCCGGTAAACTGATGATGAATATGTTGGATGATATGGAGGTTAATTAATCAACTGAATCCACACATTCCACACTATCTAACACAAACCATGACAGCACAAACTTACAACGGATGGGCAAATTGGGAGACCTGGAACGTTGCTTTATGGATAGAAAATGATGAAGGTTTTTATAGAGAAGCACGTAAATGTTATTCCTATCCCAACTTCGTAGAGCGCATGGGTTTCGCCTCTAGTGCAACACCAGACGGGGCAAAGTATGATAGTCCGGAGTTAGACATTGCTGAATTAAATGAAATGATTGAAGAACTTTAATACGTTAATTTAACAGTCCTTAGTAAGACTCTAAACTTCTAATCGTTCACTACTAACTAACACTTTATTATGACACGCGAAATTGCACTAGGTCTTCTCTCACAAGGTAACACTGGCGCAGAACTATTGCAGATCCTTGATGTTATCGTTGCCGATGTAAATGTACAGGAGACAGTTAACTAAGATATAAACTTATAACCACTAGGAGGTACTCAGAGTGCCTCCTCTTTATTATACACGAATATAGCACAATCGTCAAGAGCAATGCGTGAAATAGGCAGTGTTTTGTGTCCGGTTTGTGATGGGGCCGCGGCGGCGTGTTTATAAAAACCAAGCTTCCAAACCTACAACAGACTCAAAAAGCGAGCTATATAAAAAAACCCCCAAAAAAATTCCCACCATCTCCCAGGATTTAAACTATTATGTCGAGCAGTAAAAGAAGATGGACATTTGGACGCATTATAATGTTTCCTATATGGTTACTAGTAGGACGATTAGTAATGATAATATTATTTGGTCATTAGTCGTAAGAGTAATGACGGATACATTAAAATTCTGGTAAAAATTTACAGCACCTATGAGGTTTTATACAATGATTATGAATGCGGCAACAGGTCTCAGTTTATGTGCGGTACTTTCTATATGTTATTGTTCATATTTGTTAGTACGGTATAACCCACACTGAAGTGGAGCATAGCGATATTGACTTATTCTAAATAAACTGATATAATTGAATTGAGGTTTTGAAAACAATTATGGCACCTAAAGGATTTACAGTTAAAGCAAACCCACCAAAAGTAAAGAAGGAAGAGGAGTGGGATATTGCTGCAATTAAGGAAAGAATGAAAGGTAAGGCAATTGTATTTTGCTTACCAGGAAGAGGAGTATCTTATACATTTTTAAAGAATTTTGTACAGTTATGTTTTGATCTTGTACAGAATAGTATGAGTATACAGATCAGTCAAGATTATAGTAGTATGGTAAACTTTGCACGTTGTAAGTGTTTAGGTGCTAATGTATTAAGAGGACCAGATCAAATACCGTGGGATGGTAAGTTAACATATGATTATCAGTTATGGATTGATTCGGATATTGTCTTTGATGTGAACAAGTTTTGGCAATTATGTGATTTATCAGTACCTGGTCCAGATGCCGATGGTAATGAGCAAGAGGAGAGAGGCATTACTGCTGGATGGTATGCCACTGAAGATGGAGTCACAACATCTGTCGCACATTGGTTAGAGGAAGATGATTTCCGCAAGAATGGTGGAGTAATGAATCATGAAACCGTTGATAGTATTAGTAAGCGTAAGAAACCATTCACGGTAGATTACACTGGATTTGGGTGGGTAATGATTAAGAATGGAGTATTTGAACATCCTGAAATGAAGTATCCATGGTTTGCTCCTAAGATGCAAGTATTTGAATCTGGTGCTGTACAAGATATGTGTGGAGAGGATGTTAGTTTTTGTCTTGATGCCATTGAAGCTGGGATACCAATATGGTGCGATCCTCGGATTAGAGTAGGGCACGAAAAAACTCGCGTTATTTAAGAGATGATGTGGAAACGAGTTAAAAGTTATGATGAATTATGGAATGAAGTAAGTAAGAACTTAACTGAACTTTCTAATATTGATAAAGTTAAGTATATGGTAAAAGCTACTGATGATTCAATAGCTGCTAAGATTAAAAGAGTTAACGAACATTCTAAAGGAGATTAAGTATTAATGGCACTTTATAGTAGTACACGTGAGTTATTAGATCCACAACCAAAGAAAACAAAACAAGGTGCTGGTAAACATACTAAGTATGCACCGACCTCTCGTAATCATAAAAAGAAAGCATATAGAGGACAAGGTAGATAAGATTAAAGGACTTCTTACGGGAGGTCCTTTTTTTTGGCTTTATAATTAATAGTGAAGTCATTGAATTATAAAGAACATGGAAAAGAAAATGCTTAGAGAAATTGCTAATGACAATCAAACACCAAAGAAAAGAGATTATAAGTTAGAAGGTGAATTATATGAAAGAATTGAAGATGGAGTAGAAACTGATTGGGATACTGATGGTCCTATACCTTTAGCTGAATTTTAACTATAAATAAACCAGGATATATATTATTTACAATTATAGGTAAATATGCCTCTACAAAGGGTAAGTCAAGGTTTTAAAGATATTAGTATGACGTTTCAGACTAATCCTCTGACGAAAGATCTTATTGCATTAACAAATGTTTCTGCAATTAATAGATCTTTAAAGAATATTGTCTTTACTTATCCCGGAGAAAAATTCTTTGATCCAGAATTTGGTTCTAAGATATCCAGAGTACTATTTGATAACATTGATCCAATTAATGCTATTAGAATTAAAGCTGAATTAAAGTATTCCATTACCAGATATGAACCAAGAGTTAGGTTGATTGCGGTAAATGTTAATCCTGATTATGAACAAGGTTCGTTTGATGTAGTTATCATATACGAAATAATTGGTATTCCAGCATCTCGCCAAGATTTATCTTTTGTATTGCAATCAACTTCTCAGTAAATGGCACTAATAAATTTCGCAAATCTGGACTTTCTCCAGATAAAAACTACACTTAAGAATTATTTAAAAGATAATTCTAAATTTACAGATTATGACTTTGAAGGGTCTAATCTATCAAGCATTTTAGATGTTTTAGCATATAATACGTATATTTCTTCATACAATGCCAATATGGTTGCGAATGAAGTATTCATTGATAGTGCTACATTAAGAGAGAATGTAGTATCATTGGCGCGAAATATTGGTTATATGCCAAGATCGAAAACAGCAGCACAAGCAGTTATTAGTTTTTACGTTGATACAACAGAGATTACACCAAAACCATCAGTTATTACACTTAAAGCAGGACCAGTTGCAGCATCTGATGGTACTTTTGGTAATAATTCTTTTATATTTTCTATAAAAGATGATATTACAGTACCAGTTGTTGATAATATTGCTGAATTTGATTTAATTACCATATATGAAGGAAGTCTTATTCGAGAAGGATATGTTTATAATTCAAGAAATCCTAATCAAAGGTTTTTAATTAATAATATTGGTTGTGATGATGGATTAATTAATGTAACTGTTGGTACAAATGATAGTACTGCGAAAGAAAAGTATGCTTTCCAGAATAGTTTGTTTGATATTGATGGAGATTCAAGAGTTTTCTTCTTACAAGAGATTGAAGATGAAAGATATGAAGTTATTTTTGGTGATGGAATCTTTGGTAAGAAATTATCAGAAGGAAATGTAGTTATTATTGATTATATTAGAACAACTGGTGGTTCAAATGGTTTATCCAACTTTGCTTTTAATGGAAGGATGGTTTATACCAGGAATAGTGTTGAATATATTGTCCAATCAGGAATTTCAATGGTTTCCACTGATATTCCAGCAACTGGTGGAGATGTTATTGAGAGTGTTGATTCCATTAAGAAGTATGCACCAAGGATTTATGCCTCTCAGAATAGAGCATTAACAGCAAATGATTATGAAACACTAATTCCATCAAGAATTTATCCTGATACTGAGTCAATTTCTGTATTTGGTGGCGAAGAATTGATTCCACCGCAATATGGGAAGGTTTTTATCAGTATTAAACCAAGAATTGGTGAATTTTTACCTAATTTGATCAAAGAAAACATCAAAAGAGACCTTAAAAAGTATGCAGTTGCTGGAATTGTTCCAGAAATACTTGATCTTAAGTATCTTTACCTTGAAGTAGACTCAAAAATCTATTATAATACGAATTTAGCACCTTCATCGTCTGCTGTAGGTACAATTATTCAAAATAATGCTGAAACTTACGCCGATTCTAGTGAGTTAAATAAGTATGGTGCAAGATTTAAGTATAGTAAATTCTTAAAAATTGTTGATGATAGTCATGCTTCTGTAATGTCTAATATTACAACATTAAAAATGAGAAGAGATATTAGACCTGCTTTGAATGCTATCGCTGAATACCAAGTTGGATTTGGAAATCGATTCCATATTAATAACCTAAATGGTTATAATATTAAATCTTCAGCATTTAAAGTTGTTGGAGTTCCATCTGACGTTTATCTATCAGATATTCCTAATACTAATAGAGAAACCGGATCATTATTCTTATTTACAGTTTCAAATGCATTATCAACCGATGCAACTATTATAAGAAGGAATGTTGGTACAATTGATTATATTGATGGAATTATAACACTTAATCCTATTAACATCCAATCATCATCAAAAACAAAAGATGGACAAGCAATTATTGAAATTAGTGCATGTCCTTATTCAAATGATGTAGTTGGATTACAGGATTTGTATTTACAACTAGATATTAGTAACAGTGTATTTGATATGGTAATTGACCAAATATCATCCGGTTTAGATCCTTCAGCATCAAATTATATTGTCTCCTCTAGTTACAGTAACGGATATTTAGTACGATCATAAAATGACACAAAGCAGAGTCCCATTAAGAACAGTTGTTAAAAATCAACTGCCACTTTATGTTAAAGATGAGTTTCCTCTCATTAGTGATTTTTTATCTCAATACTATCTTTCTCAAGAATTTCAAGGTGCTCCTCTTGATTTAATTCAAAATATTGATCAGTATGTTAAATTAGATAATAATGCTAATAATATAGAATCTACTATATTATTATCTGATATAAACGATTATGAAAGAACTATTGGAGTTTTTAATACAGAGGGATTTCCAAAAGAATATGGTCTTATTCGGATTAATAATGAGATTATAACATATAAATCAAAAACTGATGTTAGTTTCACAGGATGTACTCGTGGATTTGCTGGAATTGCAGATGATATTAATGGCGATTTAATTTTTACTGAAACAGAATCAGCATATCATAAATCTGATGCTACTGTAGAAAATTTAAGTATACTCTTCTTAAAAGAATTTCTAAAGAAAACAAAATATCAACTTCTTCCAGGTCTTGAGGATAGAACTCTTTATACTGATTTAAATAAAAACCTTTTTATTAAACAATCTAAAGATTTTTATAGTTCAAAGGGAACAAGTGAGTCCTTTAAAATTCTCTTTAAATCTTTATATGGTGTAGATGTAGAAGTAATTAAACCAAGCGATAGTCTTATTGCTCCTTCAGCACCTCTTTATAAAGTTACTAATGATTTAATTGTTGAACCAATATCAGGAGATGTTCAATCAGTTGAAGGTTATACACTATTTGAACATTCTTTTGATAATTTAATTGAAAAGGCTTATTCTCCTATTACTAACGTTGAAAAAGTATTTGTTAGTGGTGCATCAACAGATTATTATAGATTAAGTATTGATTCAACTTTTGTTAGTGATAGTACTTTTGGTGGGGCAGAATATGGAACATTTACTCCTCATCCCAAAACAAAATGTATAGGAGATTATTCTTCTGGAGCATTAACAGTTAATGTTGATTCAACCGTAGGATTTCCAACTTCTGGCGAATTATATGTACTCTATTCTGATAGAACAGCAGGAATTGTTTCATATACTTCAAAATCATATACTCAATTCTATGGATGTAGTGGAATTGAACAAAATATCTTAGATAATACTACTGTCGGTATTAATACATTCGCTACAGTTGATACTGATGAATTTACAGAAGTAAAAGTAAGAATTTCAACAGTTTTAAGTGATATTGAATATGAACAAGAAAATTATTATTATGAAAAAGATGATAGTATTGAAATAAAAACTTTAGGTATCGGTACTGCTGATGTTGTATCCAATTCTTTAATTTTTAATAATGCAACTTCATATGAAGTAAAGACAATAACTAAAATTAATAATTATGCCTTTAGATATAGAGTTACTTTTGAAAATGATCATATATTCAATGTTGGCGATACTCTTACTATTACAACTGGTGGATATAGTGCAAATGCAAAAGTTTATGGTATTAATACCGTAAAAGGTATTACAATAGGTGATCAAGGATCTCTTGATACTTATATTGAAGGTAATAATACTTTAACTATAACAAAAACCATTTTAAAAGCAGATACAAATAATTTTCCTTCTGCTAATGAGATATCAGCAAATGTACAGTTTGTTTATAAAGATAATGGTAATACTTTAGTAGCAGCACCATCTATTCCTTTCTATAAAGATCAAAAATTAAATGTTAAAAAGAACTTAATTACTTTTGAAGGAACTTTTAGTGGAGATACCTTTAAAGTCCTTATATCAGGTGATCATGGATTCTATACGGGAGATATCGTTTACTATACCCCACAGAAGACTACAAGCACCGTAGAGGATGCTGACGGCAATGAATCCATAGAGACAACAACTTTAACTGGTATTGCAGATGAAGGAATTTATTTTGTAAAAAGACTTGCTGATACAACTTCATTGAAATTAGCTAGAAGTTTATCAGAACTTTATATTGAGGATTATGTATCTACTGAAGCCATTACTGTAGTAGATAACAAGATTGAATTTTATAAATTTAAAGGTCAAGAATTAGAAAATCACAAATTACTTAGAAAATTCAGTACTGCAGATAGTGATGAAGGTGAATTGGTTGAAACTACACCTGGATTAGCATCAGGTCTTTTGGTAAATGGTGTTGAGATTCTAAATTACAAATCAACAGATAATATTTCTTATGGAAATATTGAAACTATTGAAGTTGATGCTGGTGGAAGTGATTATGATGTTATAGATCCACCAAATTTAAGTATTTCTGATGCTGCTGGTATTGGTGCAACAGGAAATATTGCAGTAAGAGGAGTACTTAAAGAAATTAGAGTTATTGATGGTGGATTTGATTATAGTGAAAAACCTACAGTTAAAATTACTGGTGGAAATGGTATTAATGCAAAAGCAGAAGTAAATACAAAATTAGTAGATCATGAAGTAAACTTCAATTCGGAAGAAGGTCGTGGTCAAGTAAGTATTGGATCATCCTCTTTAATTGGATTTAGTACTTATCATAAGTTTAGAGATTATGAGAAAGTACTATACCAACCAAATGGACAGACTGCTGTTGTAGGACTTTCAACTGGTTCTTCATATTATATTGATGTTCAAGATGCGACGAGGATAAAACTTCATAATAATTATAATGATGCTGTAATTGGAATTAATACTGTATTATTTACGGGTTATGGTATTGGTAGACATACGATTGTTTCGGAAACAAAAAAATCAGTTGTAGCATCTGTTAATGTTATTCATACTGGTTCTGGTTATGAGAATAAGAAAACTTCTGTTATTGGATTAAGTACCGCAATTAATGAAATTACTGTAACAAATCATGGATATAATTCTGGTGAACGGATAAGTTATACAACAGATGGAACAGTAATTGGCGGATTAACTTCGGGAAGTGATTATTATCTAACAAAAATTGATAATAATACGTTTAAATTGTCTGAAGTTGGAGCAGTTGGTAAAGAAACATTTTATTATGATACAAGACAATATATTAACCTAACAAGTTCTGGTTCTGCAGATATTACTCATTATTTTAATTATCCAAGTATTTCAGTTGAACTTATCGGTAGAGTTGGTATTTCTTCAGTAGGATCGGAGACTTTTAAGGCTATTTTACAACCAATTATTAGAGGTGAAATTGTATCTGTAGATTTATCCAGTAAAGGTTCTGGATATGGATCCAATAATATTCTAAATCTTCATAAAGAACCAGAAATTCTTGCAGAAGTTGGTTTTGGTATTCAAGTTACTCCTGTAATTGCTAATGGTAAGATAAATCAGGTTTTGGTCAATAAATCAGGATCAAATATTACTGCGGCACCAAAAATTAGTATTGAAGGTGGATATGGTGCAATAATAACTCCAGTTATTGAAAATGGAGAACTTACCGCAGTAAATGTTATTGAAGGTGGTACTGGATATGTTCAAGGACGCACCACAGTTTTAATTTCATATGCTGGTAAAGATGTTGTTTTTAGACCAACTTTACAAAAATGGACAGTTAATCAGTTTGAGAAGAATTATGGATTCATTACCGATGATGATGGATTTATCGATGATGGATTGAACAATAATTATGGATTACAATACGTTCATCTTTATGCACCAAGAAAACTTAGAGAGATTTTATACGCATCAGATCAATCTGGTAATAGATTGTATAATAGTACTGATTTAATTATTAAAAATGGGTCTGAGACTGAATCAAAACAACATTCCCCTATTATTGGATGGGCATATGATGGAAATCCAATTTATGGTCCTTATGGATACTCTAAGATTTCTGGCGGTGTTGTTACACAAATGCTTTCCGGATATAAGTTAAGCATTCGAGAAAATAGACCTCCTATTAGCGTCTACAAAGAAGGATTTTTTGTAGAGGATTATGTACATGTTTTTTCTTCAAGTGATTCTGTTCTTGATGAAAATAATGGAAGATTCTGTGTAACTCCAGAATTTCCAAATGGAACATATGCTTATTTTGCTACTATTAATGATCAGCTTGCTGACTCAAGTGGTGTATTTGTAAATTATAAGAGACCAGTATTTCCATATTTAATTGGAGATAAGTATCATTCAAAACCAAATTCCTTCAATTTTGTAAAGGGATCAAATCAAGATGAATATGATATTCAAGAAAGTGATTGGCTTAGAAATACTAATGTATATAATTTCTTAAGTAAAACAAATTCTTATAAGTATTTGACTCTTCCTTATAAGTTAAAAAATACTCAAATATCTGATATTTCTTTTGCTGCTCCAGGAGTAATAGATTCTATTGGAATTGTTACTGGCGGAACCAATTATAGAGTAAATGATAATATTGTCTTTAATAATAATGGTACAAGTGGTTATGGTGCGGATGTAAAAGTATCTAAAGTTGGTGGTAAAGATGTTACATCCATCAGTTGCGCAACTACAGCAATAAATGGTATTGAAGTAGTATCTACTGAAACTCCTGGTACGTATGCTTTTTATGCATCATCGCCACATGATCTTTTAAATATTGAATTAATTACAATTTCTGGATTAAGTACAACAGCCACAAAACTCTCAGGTACTTATAATATTGGAATTAATACATCAACACATGTTTTAACTGCTGATGTGGGAACACCCGCTGCAACAGGAATAGTTACATACTTCTCTGTTTATGGTAATTTAGATTCAAATATTATTAAAGAAAATAATATTTTAGCGGTTGGTATAGGATCTACTTCTGAAAAAGTTAAAGTTCTGAGTATTGATAACGTATCTAAGAGACTTAGAGTTCTAAGAGAAGCGGAAGGGACTACTGGTGTTGCACATACGGCAACAACAATCCTTTATGAGGTTCCAAGAAGATTTACCTCTAAAGTTGGTCTTAAAACAGCTTTCGATTTTAGACTTAATAGAGAATTGTATTTTAATCCAGCAGAAACTCTTGGAATAGGTGTTGGTATTGGATCTACACTATCATTTTCCAATCCTGGTGCAGGAATTACGCAGAAATATATTCCAACACAAACACTCTACTTACCAAAACATGAATTAGAGAGTAATGATGAATTAGTTTATAATGTAAATAATGGATCTGTTATTGGTGTTTCTACTAATGGATCTGCTGCTTTAACCTTAAGCGATCAACAAAAACTCTATGTTGCTAAAGTAAGTGATGATTTAATCGGACTTTCAACAGTAAGAGTTGGGTTAGCATCTACAGGTACATTTGCTGGAATTGGAGCAACAACCGAATCTTTAGGATTACTCTATTATACTGGATTAGGAACAGGAAATTATCATAGCTTTAAGACAAATTATCCAAATGTGGTTACTGTATCATCCTATAAGAATACAATAACCGTTGCTACTGCAACAACACATGGACTTGATATCTCAGATACTGTTTTTGTTGATGTAAAACCATCAGTTTCAACTTATATTAATGTTTCTTATAATGATTATAATAGGAAACTTGTAATTGATAAAAAGACAATTGATGCAAGCGCAATAAATGTTACTACTAATGAGATTACAGTTTCAGATCATAAGTTTGAGTTAGGTCAGAAGTTAATTTATAATGCGTCTACTCCTGCAGGAGGACTTACAAATGAGAAGTGTTATTATGTAGTAATTGTTAATAAGGATACTATTAAATTATCAGAATCACATTATGATTCAGTAAGCCCTGTTCCTACTATTGTTGATATTACAAGCGCAACAAATTCTTTTTTATCTCCAGTAAATCCACCGATCAATCTTTATAAAGATTCTCCGGTTGTTTTTGATCTTTCAGATTCTTCACTTGTTTATACAAAGAATGCTATTCAATATCCTGCATTTACATTTGAATTCTTTATGGATGCTGATCAAGAAAGAGTGTTCCATAAAGTAAGAGATTCATCTACTTTTGATGTAATTAAGTCCGGAACAATTGGAGTTGATGGTCAAGTTACTTTATTTGTTGATTCTACAATTCCAAGTAAACTTTATTACAATCTAGTCCCAATTCAAACTGATCAACTTCCAAATGAGAAACTTGATATTAGTATTGATAGTGAAGTACATGCAAATAATGAAATAGAAATAGTTGAGAGTATGTATAGTGGAGAGTATATTATTTCTATTGGCGCGACAAATACATTTACTTACTATATTCCTGAAGTTCCTGAGAATCTATCATATACTCAAAGCAATTCAAGTATTAAATATTCAACCAATTCTTCTTCAGGAATTGGATCAATTGTTGATTTAAGAATCTATAATAGTGGATCCAATTACTACAAATTGCCCAAAATTGATCGAATTGGAAAGAAAACCACGGAAAATGATACAGTAGTTGGAATTGGTTCAAATGCTGTTCTTAATATTGAAAGTAAGAGTATTGGAGTTATTAAAAAGACGAAATTAAAAGATATTGGTTTTGATTATCCTTATGATAAGACTTTAAGACCAACTGCTAAACTACCTGAAATAATTAAGATTGATAATCTTGCTATTTTTGATAATATTGGAGTTACATCAGCTGGTAGAGGTTATGGTCCAATTCCACCTAAAGTTATTGTTTTTGATGGACTAAGTGGTGAATTAAAATCAGAAGTTGATTTGGCTTTTGAAAATGGAGCTACCAAACTTAAAATTCTTAAAAATACATATGGAATTAATACTGTTGAACCTAGATTACTTCCAACCAGAAATTCTAATGGTGTAGGAATTAGTACTCTTGGATTTAATGCTACAACTAAAGATGTAACTGTTACATTAGCTACTGGATTTAGTACAGCAAATTCATTCCCATTCTCTATTGGTGATGAAATCATGATTGAGAATGTTAGCGTTGGTATTGCTTCTACAGCTGCTAATGGTGATGTTCTGGTTATTGATACTGGAAAGGGTTATAATACAGAACTTTATGATTATAAGTTATTTGAAGTAACAGGTCTTGATGCTAATCTTGGTGGTATTGGATTTGTAACCTTTAGTATGAGTGGACATTTGGGTTCTGGAGAACTTCCAGGAACATTTAATCCTGAAAGATCTTCAGGTAGAATTATACCAAAGAAAGATTTCCCAGTTTTTGAGACTAAACTTACAACAACAAATTTCTTAAAAGATGAAGGAGTTATTGATTTAAACGATAGTAATATCACTGGATCGGTTGAAAAATGGGATAATATAACTGGTTATCTTAAAGTTCAAACAAATAAGGATTTTGTCGTTGGAAATGTAATTGAAGGAACATCTTCAAAAACTAGAGGAATAGTATCTTCAACTAAGAATTTTACAGCAAGATATAACCTTGATGCAAAATCAAAAGTTGAATCGGGATGGGAAGATAATACAGGATTTTTAAATCTTAATAGTCAAGTAATTCAAGATGGAGATTATTATCAGAAGTTCTCATATTCACTTAAATCGTCTGTTGATCTTGAAAAATGGGATGATGTAGTAAGTACATTAAATCACACAGCAGGATTTAAAAAGTTCTCGAATTTACAAATTGAATCAGAACCTATTAACAGCGCTAAAGTCGGTATTGGAACAACTCAATCTCATATGGATATGGTTGTTGATTACTATGATATTGCTGATGTAAATTGTGTTTATAATTTTGATTTGGTTACAGAAAACGATAAAAATAATACACTTTCTGATCAAATTGTATTCCAAAGTCAGATATTAACCGATTATTCAGAATCTGTTGGTAATAGAGTCCTTTCTATTGATGACTTTAGTTCGACTTTTAATAGCAATCCAAGAGCAACAAGATATAGTACGGTTGCTCGTTTTACAAATCTTGATGCAAATGCTCATAAGTACATTACTTATGTTCAAGATAAAAGATATACTTATGAGCGTCAAATGATGCTTATGACGCTTTTACATGATGATAGTGGATTTGGTTATATGCAGCAGTATGGAAGAGTTGAAACTGTATCCAATTTGGGTTCTTTTGATTATGGACTCGATGGATCAGATGGTGTAATTTATTTCCATCCAAGCAAATATTCAGTAAATGATTATAATGTCTTTACTTTATCATATAATTTAAATGATCTCGTAGTAGGAACAGGATCTTCTCAATTTGGTGGAGTTAGAATATCAACAGCAAGTACTGCAGTTGCTACAGGAGTTGGAGCTGGTTCAACTACTCGTTTTGTTAGTATTGCTAATACCTACACTTCAGCAAAAGTTCTTTTTGAATTCAAAACTTCTGATGGTGATTACGAATTTAATGAATTATCTTTGGTACATGATGGTTCAACCGTAGATTTACTGGAATATGGTAGATTAACAAACTTAAATGAACTATCTGATGCTGCATCTGGACTTGGAACATTCCATCCATATATCTCTGGTAGTAATGTTGTAATTGATTTTGTTCCTAATGTAGCCACTGCCGCTTCTATTAATGCTGTAACAGTCAGTATGGGCAATACAGCAGGAATTGGATCATTTGCCTTTAATCATGCATTAATTGGTAGTGAATATGTTTCTATCGCGTCTTCTAGTTCGCCAACAGAAAATTCAGTAGGAGAATATCCTGATCGTTATGATGGTGCTTATATTATTGCTCAAGTTACTGATACGACTAATAATGTAACTCAGATTTCTGAATTAATGCTATGTGATACTGGTGATGATGTTCATATGACTGAATGGGGAAATCTTAGTGTTGGTAATGCATCTGGCGTTGGAACCTTTGGTGCTACTTATAACGCTACTACTGGTGTAACAGCATTGAAGTTTACACCAAATGCTAGTATAGATGCAGAAGTAAGAACATTTTATAATTATATGCGATATGAAGATGATGCTGGCGCTGCTGAAAATCCAATTAAGATTGATTTCACTAATGCATGGATTGATACGCAATATGGTGGTTATTCTGGAACAGATTCCGATATTATGAGAGCATTTAACTTAACGCATGAAACATATCAAATTTTTGAAAGATATTTTGATGGATCTGATGGAAATATTATTGGTTCTGATGAGGAAAATGTAATTTTAGATGATTTGATCCTTCATTTAGATGGAAGAACATTACAAGATAGTGGATATCCTGGAATTACTACAGCTTGGTTTGATTCAAGTGCTGAATCTAATAATGCTGTTGTAACATGTAGTGGTTCTTGTATTGATCCTGAAATTGGTGATGATGGTAGACCATTAGGTTTTAGATTCCAAGATGGTGAATATGGTACTATAATTGATGATGGTTCTGATTTTGATTTTAGTGGAGACTTTACTTTTGAATTCTGGGCTAAATTAACAACACAACCTGATGCTAGTGCTCCATCCGCATTGCTTAGTAGTTGGAGTACATTGTATAGTCCTGATAATAAATTTATTCTTTATGTCGATTCTGATTATAAAGTAATGTGGGAGATAAATGGTGAGATAAGTGGTGGTCAAATGACTTCCGCTGCTAATACAGTAACATTAGGCACTTGGCATCATTATGTGGTTAATAGAATTGGTGGTGCTTGTAATCTTTATGTTGATACTGTAAGTGTAGATAATGTCACTTCGTATTCCACTGCAGTTGCAACAACATTATCAAATGTACGTCTTGGAACTTATTCTGGATCTATTGGTACTGGTTGGGATGGTACAATTGGTATAGCAAGAGTCTATAAAGATAGAGGATTGGATGTAACTGAAATTAGTAGGAATTATATGACGCAAAGAGGACGTTTTTTGCCCGAATATTCTGTTCCTTCACCAGAAGTACCAAATGCTATTACTATTCCTAATCACTTCTTTGTTACTGGTGAGGAATTAGTATATTCGACACCAGGAGCAGGTACAACAGAAAATATTGGAATTGTAACAGCAACAGTACCTAGTATTGGATCTACTGATAAGTTACCAAGTTCCGTTTTTGCTGTTAAGATTGATACTAATAAAATTAGACTTGCATCAACTGCCGAAAATGCATTAAAAACTGTTCCTGAAGTATTGGATATTGGTAGAGTTGGAATCGGTACTACGCATACATTTACCGCAACTAATCAGAATGAAAAGGTTTTAGTTGCGTTAGATAACTATTTCCAATCACCAGTTGTTGGATCATCAGTAACTACTACTTTAACAACCAATGTCGATGCTAGTGGAGATATTATTCATCTAGCAGGAATTACATCAATTTCGGGTAATGATCTATTAAAGATTGGCGATGAAATTATGAAAGTTCAGGTCGTTGGATTTGGAACTTTAACAAATGCAGTTCGTGTTAAGAGGCCTTGGTTAGGTACAGTAGCAGTTGGTTATGGTACAGGAGCACAAGTTCAAAAGGTAACTGGAAATTATAATATTGTTAATAACCTTCTCAACTTTGTTGAAGCACCATATGGCGAGATTCCACTCTCTTCAACCACAAATGCACCAGATTCTAGAGATTGGACTGGAATTACTACTAGTTCTGTTTTCCAAGGAAGATCCTTTATAAGATCTGGAACACCTGGTGGTACATCTGAAACTTATAGTAAAAACTATTTACTTGATGATATTTCACATAATTTCAATGGAACTGAAACCACATTTACTTTGACGCAGGATTCTTCTAATATAACTGGATTGGAGGATGAAAATGGAGTAATATTAATTAATGATATCTTCCAAATTCCTGGACTCACAAATGATTATACAATGCAGCAGGAAGCTGGTATTTCATCAGCAGTCTTTAGTGATTCTTTTGGACAAGCGACTCTTGCTGGTGATGTTAATAAATCAAATCTTCCAATTGGTGGTGTTATTGTTTCAACAGGTTCTTCTGAAGGAACTGGTTATCAACCATTAATTGGTGCGGGAGCAACTATAACAGTTGGAACTGGTGGCACAGTAACCGCAATTACAATTGGTAGTACTGGATCTGGATATAGAGCAAATTATAATTATGAAATTCTGACTGATACTACTATTGTTTCTGCTGCATCAACTAATAAAATTACTATTGATAATAAAAATAGTGTGTTTGGTCTTCTTCAACTTCTTGGTTATGGTAGTACATGTACAATTGGAGTTGGTACATATATCAAACCAACAAATATCACTTCTATAGGCGATACATCAGTAACTATTGGAGTTTCTAGTGCAAGCGTATATGAAATTGCTGCTGGTACTCCTGTTATGATTAAAGTTATTGCTCCACAAGTTGGAGTCGTAAATATTGGTGTTGTGACTGATCTTACTACTAATAATGCAATAACTCATATTGGATTTAGTACTATTAAAGATGGTTATGTTTCAACGTCTTGTTCTATAACAAATACGAATACTGGGTTCTCTACAACAAAAACATATGATGTTTTGGTTGATGGTCCACTTCCTTATTCAAATATACCGTTGGTTTATCAAATAGATGGAGTTGCTACGACAATCGCAGGAGTAGGAACAGAAGCTAAAGTTGATATTGTTGTTAGCGCAGATTCTACTGTTTCTGATTTTGAACTTAAAAATACGGGATATGGATATAAACTTAGTGAGAGTCTCACAGTTCCTACGGGTGGTATTACAGGAATTCCAACAGATGCGACATCACTGGGATCATTTGAACGATTTACTTTAACTCTTCAAAATATATACACAGATAAATTTGCTGGGTGGTGTATAGGACAACTTCAACCACTTGATGATATTAGTGATCAATTTAATGGAACCAAAACAGATTTCCAGTTAGAAGTTAACAGTGTAGTTACTTCCATTAAAGCATCTAAAGGATCGAATATCAATATTCAAGATGTTTTACTTGTATTCTATAATAATATCTTACAGGTTCCTGGTGAAGGTTACACTTTCCCTGGAGGAAGTACAATTATCTTTGGAGAACCTCCCAAATCTGGTGATAAGGTAAGTATTCTATTCTATAAAGGAAGTGGGTCTATTGATGTTGTTGATGTTGATGTTCTTGAAACTATAAAAGGAGGCGATTCTTTACAAATCACTAACGATCCAATTGCGGGACAAAAGAGTTATTTGCAGGAAGATCCAAGAATTGCGATGTCTATTGATTCAACTGATGTTGTATCAACAAATCCATATTTTGGTCCTGGAAATGTTAATGATCTCAATCTTAAGCGACCTGTAAATTGGTGTAAACAGACTGAAGATTTTATTCTTGATGGTAAGAGAGTTTCTAAAGATCGTCCTCTATATGAAGCTTCTGTTTATCCAAATACTAATGTTATTCAATCTGTTGGTGTTGGTTCTACTATAATTTACGTTGAAAGTGTAAGACCGCTATTTGATACTCGTAATGAGAATGATATTTCAATTACATTCCAAAATGACATTGTAATTGTATCACAAGATAGTAGAGTTGCTGCTTCTGCGACTGCAACAGTATCTACTGGTGGATCGATTACATCACTTACACTTTCTGATGGTGGAGTAGGTTATTCCACCAATCCAGTCGTTATCCTTGGAAATCCTGTTGGAATGGGAAGTACTGCTAGAGCAACTGCTAGAGCATATATTAGCACTGCTGGTATAGTTACAGGTCTTACAATGACTGGTCCTGGTACTGGATATACATCTGTACCCGAAGTTTTGATGACTCCACCTCCTGTTTTGAGAGAAAGAATTAATTCTGGAGTGAATTATAGCGGTGATTTTGGATTGGTCGTTGGTATAGGATCAACTGCTATTGTAGGAGTTGCATCTACAGCACTTATATTTGAGTTATTAATTCCAGATAATTCTATTTTGAGAGATACTGTACTTACTGGAACTGCAGTTACAATAAGTGGTATAAGTACAAATGATTACTTTGTAATTAGAGAATCTAATATTGGCAGACCTTCTGATTCTCTTGGACTCTTAACTACATCTGGATATACTTCATCAGATATTGTTGGAGTTGGAACAACTGCTCTTGATAATGTCTATAAAGCACTTAAATCAGAAACAGTTAAGAAACTGGTTTATGGTGTGGGTGATGTTTTTGTTAGAGAGATTACTGTTGGAGTTTCAGATTATGGTGGATATGATTATTCAACTAGTTTAACTACTTTTGATCAAACAATAGTTACTTTCGATTCTACAACTACATCTTTTGATAATTTTGTATTCCGTAATTATTTCGGAGTTTATAGTTGGGGTAGAATTGATTGTGATGCTAGAACATCAACACAAGAGTTCCCATTCTATAATCAAAATGGAGTATCGGGCATTCCAACCTCTTCTTATGTGATGAGGAATATACCACTGAAGTATAAAGACTATATTGCTTAAAATCTAAATAACTAGTAAAAGGTCAATTAACCAATGGCAAAGTTAGGAATAAATACAGGTTCTGCCGCTAATGATGGAACAGGCGATGGCTTGAGATTAGGTGGCGGAAAAGTTAATGCCAATTTTGATGAAATTTACTCTGCTATAGGTGATGGTACTACTTTAAGAATTGGTACGGGAAGTACTTGTGCTATAACTGTCGGAGAATCTCAAGTTGGAATTGGTAGTCAAATTCCTGCTTATATGTTAGATGTAAGAGGTGGAATAGGTGCTACAAATATTAGTATAAGTGGTATTGCTACTGTTGTAGATCTTCGTGGTGTTACTGCTATAGATGCTACCACAACAGCAACCATTGAAGCTGCAACAGCAGGAATGCCTAATGAATTTGAATATATTAATGTTACTGGAATGGGTACCATTGCTAATTTCAGGTCAGGAATTAGTACTATTACAACATCTGTAGAAGTAGGTACTGCAGTAACACTTGCTGCTAGTGGAATTAATGTAGCAGGTGTTTCTACTTTATCTGGATCCGTAACTATGGATTCTGCTGTAGTTGGATCAGCAGTTACTATTACTCCTACAGGAATTAATGTTGCAGGTGTTTCAACATTTGCTGGAACTGCAACTGCTCAAGGGTTTACTTCTCCAACTGTTCTTGTAGGATCTGCAGTAACTATTACGGCAAGTGGTGTTAATGCTGCTACAGGAATTGTAACTGCTACTAGTTTTGTTGGCAGTGGATCTTTACTTACTGGACTATCATCAGGTGTTGATGCTTTTGAATCTAGTATGTTCAGTATGTGATAAATAACTAAAAAGTAGATACTAATGGCACTACAGAAGACTAGATTACAAAATATAGTAGCAATAACAGGAGTAGCTAACACTAGTGTTGGTATTGTTACTGGTGGAGTAACATCGACTCCTGTTGGTATTGCTTCTACTTGTTATGTGAAAAGTGTTATTATGCACAACCCAACTACATTTGCTTCTTCAATTTCACTTTATTATGAAGCAAATCAAACTCCAGGATCAAATCCTCCTTCAGAAGCAAAACAATTTTATGAACAAACTCTTGCGCCAAATGAGACGCAGATTTTAGAACTAAATTACCCATTAGTGTTTACACATCATGACACATTGAGTGTTGTTGTTGGTGTTGCTTCTACTGCAAATATTATGGTTCTTGGTGATATTGAGAGGACTGTTTAATGGGTATTAAATCTACGTTAGGTAAAAATCTAACGGGTTTATTAAGTCTTAACAATACTTCTAATATTGGAGTAACAGCAGATAATGTTCTTCCAATATTAGCATCTGGTGGAGTAGGAATTACAACTACTGGTCATGATGGGAAAGCTACTCAATATCACGTATTTACAGAACCAGGTCATTTTCGTTTAGGATCTGTAGCAGTAGGTACTGGAAAGACTTTTACTGTTTTGATGGTTGGTGGTGGTGGTGCTGGTGGAGGAGCATATTATGCTGGTGGAGGAGGAGCTGGTGAAGTTGTTTATGGTGCCGATGTTGAATTTCCTTTATCAGAAGGATATGATTATAAAGTAGAAATTGGCGCAGGTGCAATGGCAGTACGTGGTAAGTCTACTTCTTATGATTCCGGCACTAATGGACAAGACACTAGATTTTACCCTACAATCAATTATACAGAAAGTAGACTTAATGGTAAAAGTGTAGGAATAGTAACAACTTACCAATCCAATGTTGGATTAGGAAGTACTGGTGTTATGGCAATGGGTGGTGGAGGTGGAGGAGCATACTCTGGTGCGGAATATATGTATGGAAATAGTGGAGGTTCAGGTGGAGGATCTTCATGGTATATAACTCCAGCTATCTATCCTGCTAGATACACAAAATCTGGTGCTAATGCTGATCTTAGAGGATATAATGAGCAATATGTTTATTATGGAAATAGTTCTGATCCTGGAGGAAATTTTGGTCATGGTGGCGGCGGTGCCGGTGCTGTAGGT
>Ga0080013_1002513_pt1 | contig 21488 bp, 29 predicted proteins | sample ETNvirenome_6_85_FD_69236 | JGI IMG/M metagenome (GOLD analysis project Ga0080013, IMG submission 69236) | Marine viral communities from the Pacific Ocean - ETNP_6_85 (SPADES assembly) (version 2) | ecosystem: Environmental > Aquatic > Marine > Oceanic | place: Pacific Ocean | collected 2013-06-19 | reverse complement strand
AGAACCTGTCCTTATGAGAACCCAGAGCCTTACCGTCGGGAACTGCTTTAATTCCCTGATCCCGGTACTCTTTAGCGATCACGTTTTGTATGACACCGACATTATTAGGCGCGGCACGCAGAAGTTTAATGAGATTCTCATCAGAAGTCTCATAACGACCGTCTACGAACTGCACCCTTTGTACTTCCTCTTCAATGATCGACGTACCGTGCTCGCTGTACTTGCGCTGTGGCCTTAAATGAACATTCACTAGGAGCCTCTCGGAAGGACTCATAAAAGTCACGGTATCCGATTGTACGGGCGCTTCTTTCATTTCCATTGCAGCCTTGTCGTTTGCCATTAGATCCTCTTCCAAAGGGAGCGGGTAGAAGGGGCACTATGAGTTAGCCCCCTTCTAGCCGCCGTATCCTTAATTAACCAGTTACTCCAGTCATAATGCGGGACCACCGCTCTTGGCGGTATTCCATACCAACTTCAGACAGGTACTCATCCTGCCATCCATCGGTATCGTTTGTCTGGATGTTGCGACGGAGTTTCGTGTCGCGGTTCTTGCCATTAGCGGCGAGGAAGCGATACGAGGGGCTATCCGGGTCTATAAGGATTCCGTAGCCACCGTACTTAGCTGTCCCTGTGCCGTTGCTGGCTGGGTTATTTTCCAAGAGGTTATGCGCCATTAGGAGCACATTGCCGAAGAACGACGTGTAATTCTGTACCGAAATACCAAACGTCTTATCTTTCGGTACAACACGAAGTGCGTCACGGGCGAACCCGTTAATGGCTCCAATCACTACACGCGAACCGAAGAACCACTTAGACGATGCTCCCTTGCGTGACGACCTCAAGAAACCGTCCCGAAGGAACGAGTTCCAAGAATCTTCACTCAAGAAGCCGCCAATGGCCTCAGTGTTTGTAGTGATCCAGTTGATAACCCCACGAGTCGTGCGAACCGGAGTCGATCCGCTAGTGTCCTCGTCGCGCTGACCAAAAAGGAAGGCAGCTTCAATATTCAGAGCATGATCTACACCACGCTCTTGCCGTTCCATAGTGCGGTCGTTGCCCCAATACAGTTCGGAGGCTTCTTCCGTACCTGTAGCACCAAAGGTGTCGCGGAAAATCTGCGTGTAGTTATAACCACGCACTTTCTTCGTTGACTTCATGGTGCCAGCGGTCGCACCTTCAGCGTGGGCTGATCCGATGATTCGTAGGTCGTCACCATCAACTATTGCTGCGGCAGTTGAACCACCAGCAGCACGAGTGATCGTCAGCGTGTTAGTGCTGACTGCGGTTACGCGAACAATCTCGCCAGTACGCGGAATTAGCACGAGGTTAGATGAACCAAAATAGCCACCGTTATCAACAACAACGCTAGTCGCAGAGTCGCTGTAGCCGGAGCCATAATTGATCGCATCCCAATATGGGAATGGTTCATCTTCAAACCACTCAAACGTCGTGTTGATAGCACGGCGCTTTCGACCCTTGGTCTTTGTTGTGATTTGAACTAGGGGTGCCGAGTTCGGCTCTAACTGAGCTACATCTACCGGGCGATCTGGAACTAAACCTTGTGCCAGAATCGAATCAGTTGCCCTAGAGCCGGATACGACAGACCCGCCAAAGCTAGGCATAATTTATTCCTAGTTAATCGAACAATCCCCCATCGAAAGCATTTTTGGACTTCTTCCCTGCACGAGCTGATTCGTAGATCGCCTCAATCTCGGCATCATCAGAAGTTCTTCTCGATGGGGTCTTAGAAGCCGGTGTGGCTGCTGGACCCACAGAAGCTCTCCTCTTTGATGCTGAAGAATTAGCTTTCGCCGCCCCAGCCGCGCTGGAAGATTCTTGCTGCATCCTTTCCTGCACGACAGGTAATGTTCTTAAGTAAGCGAGTTCGAGGCCCTGCTTCGTATAGAAGTTTGCACCCAGATTCTGGGCGTGGGCTGTGAACTCTTCAGTGGAAACTACACTGTCCCAATCGGGGCGAAGCTGGTTTCCATTAGCGTCCTTTTCCTCACGCATGTGATACGCATTAGCTTGCAGGTGTCGCTCTGCGTCATTGACGTTCAGCGCCTGGTCGTACCGTTGGGTACGGCTAGTAATCGCCTGATCAACAAATTGTCCTAGAGCGGCTGCATCCTGATTCGCCGTCTGACCCGCTGTATTTTCATCGAATCCCGCCTGCATGTATGTCTGCTTGCGTTGTGCAGCAAACTGCTGCTGCTGGTGAACTCGAGGATCATACTGAGGTTGTGCCGGCGCTCGCGTAGCTTGTGCTTGGCCTTCGAGTCGTGCCAGTCGCTCTCTAAGCTCCTGGGACTCGCTAGCCTGTGGGCCAAGTTCACCGATTTTGCTTTGGGAATTTAAGTAACCTTTTTCGAGGTCTTCGACGGTTTTATATTTACCGGCTAGGAGTGTCTCTTCAGGTTCTTGCTCCTCGGATTCCTCGGCGGGACCATGAATATCCGCCTCTACCTCGCGCTGCGTAGCCTCGTAGGCTTCTTCAATACGATCCGTGTCCTCATCATCGAGGGGGATGCCAGCAGCTATTGCCGCAGCGGTTTCGCTGGCTTCTACGTCTTCTGGTGCAGGCGAGCCAAACTCGGTATCTGCCACTTGAAGCTCCTTTGTTATCTAACCACTCAAATGTTGTGTCTCATTAACGACCCCGATCTGGGACTCTCCCAGTCGGTTCTATATTAACTGTTGTTCTAGGACCAGTAATAACTGGTACAGCCATACTTTAAGTTCCGTCCCAGAAATCACCCACGTCACCGGATCGAACTGACTTGGCTGGATCGCGCCTCCGAATCCGCCTGTTCTTCTTTGCAAGCTTATTCACGTCACCGGATCGAACTGACTTGGCTGGATCGCGCCTCTTACTTGCAAGGATCTTTATTTTCTTGTCCAGTCGAGATTGTCGCTGTTCTCTCTCGATCTTTGGCGACCAGGACTTGCCTGTCTCCTGCTTCTTACGAATTGAGGTGAGCTTCTGACGCAATCTGGGTTTGGACTTTAGTTGCTGTTGAATCTTACGTTTAGCAGCTTTGCTCAGTGGAATCTTTGGAATCTTTTGGGGCATTAGCTAGCCTTCTTCTTGGTCTTCTTTTTAGCTTTTCTCTTCGGTGCTGGCGGAGGTGGCGGGGGATTAAGGACAGCATCGCATACGCGAACAATCATTTGGCGCAGTTGATCGTCAATAGTTCCGCCATTTTCAGCTACCGACTGGAGCGAGCGAGTTTCATCTTCACTCAAGCCGGGTAATGATGTTGGTGTAGCCATTAGTATCTCCTGAATGCTGATGGTTTAGAAGCCTCTAATTCTCGGAGTTTTATTTTTGCTCCAGAGTCCATCTTCGTATTTGCAGCTACAGCCTCTATACCACCAACGATTATACGAACGGCTTTGAGCTGCGCCTTATGTTCTTCTGCTGAAATCTCCCCTGAAAGGAACGCTGTCTGACTTCTAGACTCAAAGTCTTGCCATAATTGCTGAACCAAGGGCCATCCATCGGATTCAACCACCGTCAGCATTTTTGCGGCATCTTCAACTTGTTGATTCAGGTTTTTTACATATCCAGCCAACTGAGGATTCGGATCGTCTTCTTTATTGAACAAACCTAATCTCATTATTGTATTTGTTGATTTCCGAGGCCAGCGAGAGGACCACCGCCGCCGCCTTCCTGTTGAGCTGCTTTCATCGCCTCCTGGACCATCGCCTTGGGATCCTGCATCTGCTCCATACGCTGCTGCATGGATACAAGCATCTTCTCCGGGTTAGGAATGTTGTAAGCCTTGAGGAAATGCTTGATTAGTTCATCAGCGACAATCACGCCACCCTGAACAAAGGGACCAAGAGACTGTAAGGCTAGTGCGGCATCTTGTCGCAACTGGGCTTTGGAGAGGGGAAGCGCCTGATCTAGTTCAGGGCGAACGTCCCAATCGCCAGAAATATCTTCTGGGGAGACTCTAATGTCCTCAGTTATTCCATTACGGTTAATCCTGATCTGCTTTTCTTCAGTCGTGAACTGCTGCTCAAGAGCAATGATCCAACGCCCAACGGGTATTAGAAAATGATTCTGCATATCAAGAATTTTCATTCGAGTACGCGCCGCAGCGAACTCTGCCTTGATCTTGTCGGAGGTGGCGGTTGGTCTACCTGCATTAAAGGCCAAACCCCTCAAGATATCAGTGGCCCCCGTTATTCTCTGGACATCCTGGTCCAGCATCTCTTCTTCCCTGTAGGTAGAGAAGGGAACATCGGCGTTAACCAAAGGTTGTACAGCGTTTGGAATATCCATGTGGACGATCCCGCCGGGACGAGACATGAGTTCGACATCATCAATGCCGGCGTTGTTCATCACAGACCACATGCGATTGACGAGCTGGTGGATGTTGTCCATTCGGGAGTTACGAAGATCAGACTTCTCTTCCTGAAAAGACTCGGCAATCTCAGATTCCCCGATACCCATGGCCTCATGGGGCATACGGATATCGTTGACGATTCCCACTGGAATATCTCCGTGCCACAGAGGTGAGGTTTCGTCCCGCAGAACTACTTTCCGATTACCGAGCCAGATAACACCATCTTCCTGGCGACTAAAGCCCCGATCACCAAACATGCACAGGATTTCCACCTGGTGCATTGTTCTATCAATTGTATTGCTATCCAATCCAATAAGTTCTAGTCGTTCTTCGATCCCCTGTTGTGCTTCATCTGATTCAACATCAGGCAGCGTAGATTCCCGAAGAGCGTTCAGGGCTTTTTCCTTAATGATCCCCTGATCCGCCATCATCTGAAGATGCTTGAACGGAAGGATAAATCTAATAATTAGCCAGTCAGATTTTTCCGCTGGTGGCCCATTGATCATCGCCTTACCGGGTTGCAGGAAGACATTGAATATATCCAGAACCTGAACCTGTGGGCCATCGTGCATGACGACAGGGATCTGAGCTACTTGGGGGATCGTTACTTCAAACGGGGATCCTTGGTTCAAAGTTTGAAATTGATGAACCTTCATGGGGCGCTCATCATAGAGCCAGTCACACAGGAATGGACTCCATCCGTAGATTAGCGCCTGGCGCATCATTGTTATCTGCTTCTGGACAAGCTCCATCTTCTCAACGTCGTACTCGAAGATAGCCTTCCACATCTCAGCCTTTTGAGGATCAGCGCCCAAGCGAGCTACAGGTCGAAGCTCTAGCTGGTCGCCTACAACGTGAGGTAGATGGGTTTCGACAGTATCGAAGATTACCGGCATGACCATATTAGAGGTCCAAGGGTAATCAGGTTCTGTGCGATAGGCGCGGTATCCCTGGTAATAGCGGATAAAGTCATCGCGCTTCTGGGCGTAATAATCGTGGGAGAGCTTCAGGCGAGACAAAACTAAATTCACACGAGGATCGTGTAATGATCCCTCGCCGCCCTCTACCCTTAACTTCTCTGAAAACTCAACGACTCGTTCGGAAGGAGTCTGGGCCATTATTTATTTCTTTGCTTCCTGGTAGCCAGCGTTTAATTCAAACAGTGCGTTTGTATTTTTGTTTCCGTGCTGAACCATTGATGAGCCACCTACCGCTGTAGCTACAACCCAATCACGCCCGTTCGTCGGCGAGCGTTTCGCCTTCGGTATGTACGCCGCGTCCTTGTCCTTCATTTCCCCACACGAACCATGGTTGGATACATACAACCCGTCCTGCCACTAGGTCGCCACTCCTGCCGGTACTTATGTGGCTGTCTGCCACGAGCAGCAGCAAGCGTAGTTCGACCTATACCAAAGTATCTTACAGCATCCATCCAGTGGTTTGTCCAGTCCTTAACCGGAGAATCCGTATATGGTTGTTTAGGGTCATCTTTGGGATTTCGCCCTCGACGGTAGTGAATAAAGGCCTCCCAGACAGATGGACACTTATTTCTTGATATAAAAAGTTTTCTTCTTTTTAGTCGATCATTAATTATTTGAATACCATCTAACCATTTACTGTATTTACTTTGGATCTTTATATTGTGCTGGTTATAAACAGAATGATAGCTGGTTGTCTTACTATCGTCTGATTTTCTTGTTTGTAAAACTATATTATCGACCTTGCCGGCGGGATCCCCGTAAGAACCTGTGAGTCCAGCGATACCGTCATTAGGCATCCTAATTAAATTGTAAGGTGGGGCATTTAAAATATTAACTAATGCCTCGCAGTTATCCCAGACTGTAATAGCACCTGAATCCGAGTTCTTACCACCCTGGTATTCATCAACGATGTACCAGGTGTCGTCTTTATCTACCTGAATAAACACACACGTTTCTTCGTTAACGCCGTGATCGTGTGAAGTGTACAGAGGCAAGCTTGGATCGTACTCGAGCCCCTCGACAAGATGCACCTCTTCATCGAATGCACCGAAGATTCTGCCCTCTACAGCGCCGGAATAGCTGATTTCAAGCTCTCTGGCGATCTGTTCGGGGGTCATTCCATCAATAGCCTGCTCGTACCATTCGTCCCCACGGAGCGGATGTAGGGTCCAATGTAGCGATAAATGGGCCATTTTCTTGGTTGTATCGGTAGCTAACCGCCCAAAACAGTGGTTTCTACCCTCTCTCGGGGGCGTAGAAAGCAATATAAGGCCTCTTTGGCAGGCATATTTCATTGATTCCAGGTTTGCTTCCCCATAAGGCCAGTGACCAAACTCATCTGCTACAGCTCTACGGTACTTACCACCACGTCCCGTATGCCTAACCGCTTTAATGCCGGCAATATAGGCATCTGTCTTCTTATTACGCATCAATCCCGTCTTAATACGCAGGGGAGCTCTAATTTTCTGCCATTCGGGAAGGTTCTCGTAGATAAAGCGCACTCTACCGAGCAAAGAGTCGGTTGTGGAGTCTTCTCCGCCGTCATCTACGTCATCAAAGCGCCTGGAGGCCATTAAAAGAGGCGCAGCCTCTTGAAAGATGAGATCGTGGCAGAAAATCGCGCACAATGACCATGTACACATCATATCCCTGGACTTATCAATCAGAATGTTCGTCGGGTCTTCTAGAGCGTCCAGGACCATACGAACATGAGGGAAGTCAGGGAATAGGTCTATTGATTCAGATGGGGATTCCTCACCTTCGTGAATTATCGCCTCCATATGGAGATTCACAGCGTGGGCGTAGTTAAACACCCAGAACTGGAGGTCGTCCTTACAGCGAGCCCACAGCTTGTCGTAGAGGGCATCCTGGTTTCGATCCAAGGCATCAAGCGTGGCGCGAAGTTGTTGTTCGCTCTGGCCTGATAACGTCGCCAGAATCTGCTGGTCGATATCCGCGGGGACTTCAGTCTTCATTCTTTATCTGGAATCGAGGAGAGTAACGCGCCAACGCCGGCGATAATCACGCTTACTTCGTGAATATCAATTCCATCGACAAACAAATCATGGAGTTCCCACATGCCCAGATGGTCCCCAAGAATAAGCGCCAATACCCCCATCACCCACATGCGCCACGCCCTGACGCTGATAACTCGTCCCCCAATAGAAATCAGTGTCTCTACGGATGGTTTCATCGGCATCTAGCTCTCCTTAGTCAAAAGGGGAGGCATTGCCCTGGATTCGTATACCAAAATGGAGATTGATATGTTCCGGGTCCAGTGACAATACCGGTTACGAGTAGCTGCTATCCCGGCTTGGCTACCACAGGAATCTCTAGCTTAAAAGATATCACGCCCCAATACCACGCTAGAAGCTGATTAAGAATATACGGATGAGTCTTCCCTTGTGTTAGATGGTTACTCGCTACCTCTTTCCAATGGGCTATCCCCCTTTTTAAGTCCATGTCTAATTCCGCCACCCATTCACCATTAGAGTGATGCCATAACGTAACTTGGAATACCGGAGAATTTTTTATTGTCTTAAATGATTTAACTAACTTAAATTCTTTGTTATGTGGCTTATGTAATGTTCCTGGTGCTTCAACCATTACTCCTGATTTTAATATTGCATCTAATAAGCCTTCTCCATTACTTACCCTGAACCACCCCCTATCCATCCTCATCTCTAACGGCCCTTCCCAATCTATCCACCTCGATAACTGCAACCCTCCCAATAACACTACATGCGCCGCCCCTCTTAAATTCAACCTGCACGCATCCTCTAATCCCTCTATAGCCGGTGCCTTAACTAACGGATGTGACGGGTTCATCATTATAAAATTATCCGTGTATACAGGCTCTACCCCCTCCATATGCACAATGTTCCTGGGGCTTAAATAACCTGACGGCACCTGGAGCTTTAATACTTCGTGCTTCCCCCCTAATGATCTAGTTACCTCCCTCCTCTGCAATACCTTCACAGCTCGACCATACGCATCTACTAAATCTATGGATTTTATTTTCATATTTTTATTATTGATTTTTTTTTAGGGGAATGCCAAGAAGGGACTCCCCTAACGTTACCGAGGGCTCCCCACCCTCCAGGGGGGATTTTGTCTGGCCAAATCCAAAAATTTGGATGCCGATCCAGAAAATTGGATTGCCCCGATCCAAAAAATTGGAGCCGCGGGCTCAGAAATCCAAATTATTGGAGCCAGATCCAAACGGTTGGAGAATCGCGCAGGAGTTCCTGAGGCACGCGCTACGGCGTCGCGACTAGAAACTGACTACCGCATACCGGGCACATTCTCCGCGCGCGTTAGGTAGCGCGTGAGGTAGCAAACTAGGCGCGGAATACGGGCACAGAATACCGTACCCAGAACAGATTCTCGGTGGAGCTGGTGATGATTCGCTATCGCTGCAAACGCGCGCCGTTACTGCGCCTAGCTATTAGCTACTCGAAAGTCGACCGCAACAGGCACAAGAAAACCCGCAACGGCGCAAACCGTTGCGGGTTTTCTGTACCGCTGCGCGTTGCTAGTACGTGTAGCCGCGAGTTTCTAGCATTAGCGCGTCCAGGTCCGCGCGGGTCACTGTGCTAGCACTGAGTTTGTGCAGCGCGTCGCCGTAGCAGTGTGCGCACTCCAGGTGCCAGCTCATTAATTCGCCGTCCGGCGTGCGCGTTTCCACCTGGACGCACGGACGACGTCCGGCGACGTTGCACGCATCGCACTCGCCAGCGCGTCGCAGCGTGTCGCTCTCCTCAATACGTTTTCTGGTAACAATCAACTTTGGCATTGTTCCGTCCCTTCTATTTTTACCAAGTGGGCATCCAACAACTTCGCACCACCACCATGTGATGAAAAACCGACAATGAACTTCCTATCGGCACGCGCGCACCATGGCAAAGAGCCCGGCGACTCTGTCGTACCTGGGCACGTTTCGCACGTTACATCATCGCGATATTCGGCCGGGCACGAAAGCATTAATTGCCCATCGTCCAGCGTTACAGCGCGCGGTCCAGGCGTGCCTGTGTAGGTCATGATTTTGGGCACGTGCACACCATATGCCACTGGTACCACGTCGATAGGCGTCCGCATGGCTTGCTTTGCGCCGTCACAACTGAGGTTAATTACTAGGCCTAGCTTCGCGGACTCGCCCAGCGTCGCAACGTCCCAAACGTCAGTGACCGGGAAGTGCGTAAAGCCAAAACCGCGCGCCCCAGCCTCATGATTAGCGCGGGCAATTTGCAGTAGTGGCTCATGCCAACCGGACCCGGTGCGCGTACCCCAATTGCCTAACGGGCACGGTTCCGGGCACGTTTCCATAGACTGGGCGGTATAGGCGAGATTGCCTAGTTTCTTATTACCACCACGCTTCTTGTAATAAATCCAATCACCCGGAAAAGGTAGATCACCCTGGACCGACATGCGCCAGGCTTGACCGGGTTTCATAGCGCGCACAGCGTCGCAAAATCCATCGATTGTCAGGCGCTGATAGCTGGCGAGATTCTCTCCGAGAGTCATACGGACCCACGCTAGGAACCCTGCAGGATGACCGTGGCGCGCGTAGCACGCGCCGACACACTGCGCAGCGGTTTTGTTGATGGCCTTAATTAGCGCCGTCATCGGTTGCTGTTGCGGTAGTATTCGCGGCGATAGCTGGCAAGCCCCATTCTTTTATTAATGCCAGTAGGGTCGATCCCGTCCCAGTTGCGCGCTATCCGGCGAAGTCCTAAACGGTACCGGATCTCGTACCGGGCACACGCGGCCAGCCATGCAACCATGGTGACAGTGCCCGCGATAGCAAGCCAAAAGCCAGCTACCCTGAGAAACTGCGCCGCGATTATTTCCAACGGCGACAGCGGGCCAATAATGAGCCCGGCGAGAGTGCCCGCGCCTATCATCCAGCACAGGACACCTAACAACGCTGCAACCATGCCACTGGTGCCATATCGATCTTGACGGTCCATAACTGACAACCTTTCTATTTCCGCGCTGCCTGAGTGCGACGCGGTACGACTGCCAAACTCTACCGCGTGTGGCGATTCGCCACAACGGGGCGGGCGCGAATAGCAACCCGCGCCTGTAGCAAGAACCATGCCAGAACGCAAATTTTAGAGTGCCCAAAATAATGAAAATTCGCCGGCGATCAAGTGTAATTTTGAGTGCCCAAAATAATAGTTTCAAAACTGGCATGGATTTTGCAGGAAGGACGATCCAAAAATCTGGATTTCAGCCCAAAAAAATGGATCCAAGAAAATGGATCGAAATCCAAGAAAATGGATCCACAAAAATGAATTTAAAAGAGCCCTATAGGGCCTTAACCAAATTTGCCCTTTTGCCACCTTCCCAATTTTGGCAAGCGCCACAGCCTGGAAACCGGTGATTGGTTTCCCCCAGGAAAAACCGACGACTCTAGAGTCTGGCGAAGCAGCATAATAACTGCGAACAAATCAGGCGGACTTGCTCTCTGGCGCTAGGACTTTTACCTCAACGCTTTTGGCTGTCCTAGCGGCGCTCGTTTCTATGGGGGGAGGGGGTGGGGGGGGAGGGGTATCGGGGGTGCCACCAGTGAGCAGAGTAGCCGCCTCATCTAGCAGGCCAGCGTTCGCCAGCTCACTGAGCTTGGAACCGAGCTGTGCTGTTAGCTGTGACATCGGCGCATCGTCACCACCATGGAGGTGCAGGTGAGAGTGCGCCACCTCCCTAGGAGCGTACCGTGCGATCTCAGCACCCACCTGCTGAATGATTGACGCGGCCAAGGCAGTCCAGTGCCGACGCTCGGATCCGGTGGAGCCTTCGACACCATCAAGGGCAACTTGATAGAGACGAGACTGCTCACGCACTCGATAGCCGGGCCAACTCATCACTGAGGACTCCAGGCTAGACCATAATCGCCTGCGCCAGGATGCAACCTCGTCTTTTCGCCTCGCTAAGTGCTCGCGCACCGACGATTGATCCACAGTAATGGGGGCCATAGGTACTCCGGCCTCGGTCGTCAACGGCTCCCCCTCATGAGCCAGCATCCGCGTCAATTCGCTTGGACCGATACCGCTAGCGTGGAGTCTCAGTAATTCCCGAGAATGTTCATCGGTAATTTTTCTAAATTTGGCGATAAGGAATAGCCCCAGTGGAGTGGTTATCAGGGGGAAGAATTAAAGCTAAAAACAACTAACAAAAGCTTATACCAACCCACCCTTTCCCATCGCCGTTACTTAGGCAGTCGGCCATTGTAATTATAAATACCACGGGGACCGGCTGGTTGTCAGTATCGATATAACACAATCTGCTTGTGTGGATACGCTACAGGTGCTATTTTCAAAGGGTTCAAAGAACTGCGCCGCTAAGGGCGCTAAAGAAAGGAGCAGTTGTCATGGCTTTACCTTTGTATCGAGTAGTCACGACCACCCGGCCAGGGCCAGCAGGCACGGCCTATTCAGTATTCGAGACGGCCAAAGGGGCCAAGGTTGAAGTTGGTGTCCCGATGGAGGAGGCGCAGGCGCGGGCCAACAAGATGAACGCTCACGCTGAAGAGCAAGGCTACATGGTGCGTTACCAGATCGACGCAGTCATCTAGCGCATAGCGCACCGGCCCCTGGTCGGTGCGTCTTGCGGTAGATGGTCTACCGAAACAAAGAAAGGATCAGCATGGCGATTACTCATAGGCTCGCAACAAAGCAGGACTTGGTTGGTCGCAAGATTGTCAGGGTGGAGATGAAACCAGCCAGCCCTGATGACCCGGAGTACCCACACCTGCAAGAGGAGGAACAGCTAGTCGCTCTACAGTTTGATGATGGGAGCCGCGTATGGTTCCACCCTTCTCCGACACAGGATCTACCAGTTGTTCAGATGTACACCCGCCTTCGTTCAAAGGGCAAGAAAGGAAGCTGACATGGCAACTCCGAAGGACCGTTACCTGCGGAAGTCGTACACCGAGGGACTGGACAAGGTGCTCAAGAAAGCCGCTGACGCCGACATCGAAGAGGCAAGAAAGGAAGCTGACATGAACATCGAGAAAACCGGAACATTCACAATCGACTTGGAGCCGAACTGGAACAAGGTCATCCAACTCGCCATCGAACGTCTAGGTAGCGATAACAAGCAGACGAAATCTAATGGCGCTGAGTTGATCCTCGAATGCGTCAAGCCGATGGCCGAGAAGGGTGTCGATCTGTGGGTTGAGCAGGATGCAAATGTCATGGGTGGTGGATGCCATCTCCTGGGCAGTTCCGATCTGGCCTTATGGGCCGATGAAGCAGTGAAGGAATTGTCTCGGACTGATCCCGATCCTCCCAGTGAGAACCGTCTGCCTGGAATGGAGCAAGATGAAATTGACCGCCGCTGCACCAACTTCATCAAGCTGATCGGTGATCGTTTGGAGCGTAATCGTCAAGCCCGACGTTCATTCACAAAACTCCAGGAGCTGTCAAACCAATTCGTTGACTAAGCCGAAACGCCCTTCGGGGCGTCCGCCAGGGGTAGTAGTTCCCAGGCGCTGATGAGGCAGCTACCTCAGAAAAAGGAGGTTGTAATGTCCACAATTTTATCCACCTTCACGCAGTGGTGTAGCAGGCCTGACGACCAGCGGTTTGTGTCGTTGAAGGATCTCTATGACTACTGCTATGCGATGGCAGAGAACACCAGAACATTTGTTGCGAAGACTGACTCGCTTACCTTCACTGGCACGATTGATGAGAACGGGAAATACGGTCCACCCAATTCCTCAGTCATGCTCATGCAATCTACTGGGCTTCCTGGGAAGGTCTTCGCACCGCAGCACTGGAGCTTCCAGCAGATCTGTAAGCTGGCTGGAGCGGGAAGGGCGACAGGCTTCCTGCGGAGCACTCACCCTTACCACGCAGCGGAAGCTCTCCAGTACAACATGGTTAACGTAGCCAGCTCCAAAGAGTATCGCTTCTACGTGACCAACGGCGATAACCCCGATCCCGGCTATCTCCAGCAGGAGCAGTTGCGCGCCGTCAACGGCGTCAATTACGGACGTGTCTACGATCATGAGGTCGTAGGTGCCGTGCGTGATGTCATGGCCGACATGGGGACGCCATGGGTGGTCCCAGGCATTGACGGTCGGCCACTGGATCGGGTGGGTAAAGAGAACACCACCCTCTATGCGTCCGACAGAGACTGTTACCTATTTCTCTGTGATGAGGAGACGCCGATCACCGTGCCCAGGCCGGACGGTGGAACCGAGGATCTCTTTCGAGGTTTCATTATGAGCAACTCGGAAGTCGGCAACGGGTCCATCCGCCTCACCACCCTGCTCTACAGAAGTGTTTGTGCGAACAGGATGATTTGGGGTGCTCAGGACGTTAAAGAGATGAGGATCCGCCACGCGAAGGGTGCCCCTGAGCGATTCCGCCGGGAAGGCGTCAAGATGCTGCGTGAGTACGCCGCTAGCACGTTGTCCGAAACCAGGGACACGTTGAGGCGGTCCATGACCACCGTCGTCGGTAACAATGACGAGGAGGTCGCTCTCTGGCTTTCAGAAAAGGGATTCGACAAGGCCCAGGCCGAGTCAATCGTGAAGAAGGCCACTGAAGAGGAAGGTCAGGCACGGACGGTTTGGGATCTCGTCCAGGGCTCCACCGCCATGGCACGCTCGATCAATTACGCGGGAGCCCGCGTAGCTGCCGAGACAAAGGCAAGCCGCCTGTTTGAGCACGCGGCGTAGTCTGAGCCTCCCATTTAGCCTGGGTGTCGAAAGGCACCCAGGCCTAATAGGGTGTTTTGACCCACGCCCCCCAGGAGATCGCCCAATATCGGGGGGTACTTTGGTATAGGGCAAGGCCTCGAAGCGCGTTAGACGGCGCGTGAGACGCTGTAAAAACCAGAAAGGAGCCCTCATGGATTGGAAATTTAACCTGTGGCCCCCTGTTCGCCCGTTCAGGCCGAGCAAGAAACAAACACGCAAGGAACAGATTGCCGAGGCCGACGCGGCAGAGGATGCCCGCGTTCGGCGCATTGCTGGCGAAGCGGCGGACAAGATCGCTGCCTTGAGAAAAGAAACGGAGAATGACAATGGAAACAATTGATCTACTTGAGGATCCCCTACCTGAGGACCGTCGCACTAAGGTGATGCAGCAGTGTGCCTACTTCCAAAACAAGACCGGGTTCGATGATAGCCAGTGCGCGGCGCTGCTACAGACGACCCGTGGGACTTGGAACAAGTGGAAGAACGGCAAGACCGTGCCCGTGGGCAACACGGTCGGGCTCTCCCTGATTGGGGTGTCTGTCCTACTGCAAGCGGTTTCCGAAAGTGACCTCAATGCGTACACAGATACGTTTTTTAGGGCCGGGTCTTTGGATTTAGAAATAGACCCCCTGAACACTAATCGGCAAGAGAAGAATGACTGACGAACGATACCTGTCGCGCAGGGGCGATCCTGTGACTTCAAAGATAGCCGCCGTTGAGGTGGCGGAAGAGCCAAGCTATGAGGATAAGAAGGTGCGGGCTCTACGCATTCTTGAGAACAACGACGGGTCCACCACCAAGGAACTTGAGGAGTTTTCAGGACTTGGTGATGGGCAAATTCGTAAGCGCATATCTGATCTCGTCAAGGAAGGTAGGGTCCATAACGGCGAGAAAAGAAAATGCACCATCACTCGCAGGCTGGCGATGACTCGGTGGGCTGGCCCCGCGCCTAGTCCACCAGCACCAGTAGGCGATCAGGGTCAGCAATTCCTATTTGAGAATCGGGAGGTAGACTGATGCACTATGTAGATCCACCAGAGCCACCGGACGTTGAGGGTGCCTTTGATGACTGGAAACAGCAAATGAAGGAAGACCTCGATGGCGTTTCAACCCAATGGACTCACGACACGGCCCAGTGCTTCCCTGTCGAGCGGGTAACGCTTCAGTTTTTCATCGACGAGATCTTCGGCTGGTTTAATGAGCGCGAGGGCCACAAATACTCATAGGCCAACGCTGGACACACAAAAAACGGCGCACCGAGAAGAAAGGTGTAAGAACTCGGTAGCGCCGTTTTTGTGCATCGCCCCTGGCTGTGGTCTGCACGCCCCTTAAAGCCGGTCACGGACTGTTAGGGGTCTCGTCACCGGGAAGGGAAGCCGTGGGCTCTTGCATCACCCTGGAAGCCTGAGCATATGTTCTTACGCCGCCATCGTCAATTCTAGCCGCACCCGCACTGGGCTCCCGTGAAGGTTACTGGCAAGCCGCTGGATGTCCTCGGCGTACCTGTTTTGAATCGTCTCTTTGAAGATCAGGTTGGGCACTATGACCACCAGTTCGTCGCCGCGTATCCATGCCCGCGTGAGGGGACTCAGCCAAACGTCGAACAGGTGGCCGTCCACGTCGGGCCTTAACTCCCCCAGGGCGGAGCCCAGTAGTTTCTCAGCGACCCTGTCCGCTGGCGGAGACGGCGCGGGCGGCGCGGGCGGCGCGGGGCGGGGGGACCGGTCGTCAAAAAATTGCCCTTTAGACCCTGAAACAAATTTTCCATTCTTGGCCGAATTTGGATTTTGATCCGTCCCCAGCTCTGCCAAATATTCTTCCCAGTTGCGAACAAAAATTGTCTTGACCCGAACGTACTTCGAGGGGAAGTCGGGATCCTTAAGTTTCCCCACGATTATCTGGCAGCACACTCTCTTAGGATTAGAAAATCCACTGGCATCTAATTCATTGAGCCTTTTTACAATAGGCCTTATATTGCTCTCGACGAATTGGTAACGCTTATTCGTCTTGTCATTGATGAACCCGATGATCTCTTTGGCGTCGGATGAAGAAAAGCGCCTATCTTTTAACTTGGGTTTACTGGGTTTACTGAGTTCTTTCTGTTTCCTTGGTGTTTCCTTGGTGTTTCTCGAGCGTTTCTCTTCCTGTTTCCTTCCAAGGGACATGTCCTGGTAATGCTCATAGGAGCACACGGTTATAAGCGTTCCAGTGTGTTTCCCCTGCTGTGTCCTTATCGATCCCTGGCCGGACCACACACCGAGCCAGCGAGTCACCTTTTTGGGCGACCATCCCCACTTCGATCCCAGATAGCGCAAGCTCGTTATTAGTTGGCCGCGCTTTAATTTAACAATTGAATCCATCCAATAAACTTCCCGGTCACTCCACGACGCGAGCATTAATATATCTATCCAGGCGTGCAACGGATCAAACGGTTTGGATTGATATACGGGAGAGTCCAGCAGATTGCGATCTATTAAAAGAAACCCTTTCTTTTCCGGCATTGCATTATCCTAGTGGTTGGTTATTCGCCTGATGTATTCCGCCATCAACAGCGCGTCGGCCCTCCCGTGGTGCTTCTTTAAATGGACATCCGCTCCTGGGAACAATTGCTGCACTCTAAGTATGCTGGCTCCTTTCTCCTTGGACCCGCCTGACAGCATCAATTTTTTCCAAGCTTGTGGTGTGACTAGTTCGTGGGGAATAGAAAACGCCGCGAGAATTCCTTTCCAAGTGCCGTAATTTTCAGCGAAAGACCAAGTGCTGACTAAGCCATTTCCCTTAACCGCGTGAACCTTCTCAAGCGCACAGATAACCTGAGGCCGCTTGGATACAATCCAATCCCTATTGCCCTTAGGGACTCGAAGAGACTTCAATATGGCGGCGGCTGCTTTCGCATCCATCTGGCGTTTATTACCGACCTTGACAGTCGGCGTATCTATAATCACCAAGTCCTCATTTGTAATAGCCGCTATCGCGCCATCAAGACCTGGGTCGATTCCTATGTAGACCATTTATACCCTACCCCTCAAAAGTACGAGGACTGCGAGAAGACCAAGACCTTTGGTAACGAACAGTTACCCCGGTTCTCGTTCTTTCAATATGCTTTTTGAAAACTTGCCACTGCTTTGGGGTTCCAGTGAAACGACACCTCGCCCCATCCTCCGTCCAGTACCAAGTTTGGTGCGGCTCTTCACATTCGCGTCTCAAAATTATCCCCACCAATACTCATTAGCTGCAAGACTCGACAAATCTCAATAACGTCCTTGTCTTTGCCCGTGAGCGCCGCTCGATCAAACGACCTATCGAAGACAAGATGGGAAGCCAGAAAGAAAGGATGTGAGTGTAGAGGCTCCAGAAAACTATGCAGCCCATCGACGTTTGAGACTTTAGCCATAGGCTCTTTGGACACCCTGTAGAAGACCACTTCGCCGTCCTCGACTCGAACGAAGATGGCTGTCATGGATTCAAGAGCTTCTCCCATCTCATCTTCAAGCTCGGTCGGATCGTTGCCTGACTCTGAGCCCGCATAGTCGTAGTCAGGCATCGTCATTGTCCTTAGATTGCTCGTTGGCGAATGCAGCAGCGGCTCCAAGTAACAGCAGGATGAACTGGTCGCGACCCTCTAGTGATCTCAGTAGCTTGACCAGTGAGACGAGAGGGGAAAGCAGACCAGGAATCTTAAACAGATCACCGAACGAAAAACTCTCGCCAGTCAGAGGTTCACTGACCTCCCACACTTGGTCGAGGACTTCAGCAAGCTTCAATTGATCGTGCGACAAAGAAGCTCTTCTAGGATCAAATGACATAACGTCCTCTCCTGATTGAATGGTTTAAAGAAGGCCCGCCCTGCCCGAAGAAACAGCGGGTAAGCAAGACGGACCTCCAACCTCCCGCCGGGGGAAACTGTTCAAGCAAACAGGTCGTTCCGAGGAGGCTCCTCCCGAGACACCCGGTCTGAACTATCAACCTGTCGCTCTTTCACTTTCCCATCAGGAGGCACAAACGGGCCAGGGCCATTCTTAATGAAAGCGTTGTGCGTCTGGTCGGTGGTGGGTGCCTCGTCCTTGCCCTGCTCGGCAACCCAATCCATTACGCGCTTTGTATTCGCCTCCCAATCCTCACGGGTCATCGTGCGCGCATCGTCACGTTTAGAGAAGTGAAGTGCGGTTTCTACAGCCTTCTTTTCTCCCACGCCTGCTTCCTCCCAGGCCACCGCCAAGAACTGCTCTCTCGCTACAAGCTTGGAGGATTTCTTCCGCGTGGTTTTAGCGGCCTGCGGTGCCGACGAAACTGGCTTCAAGCCCTGGCTGGCTTTGGCCGGAGTTTTGTCGGCAGCGTCACGATCACGCTTGGCGATTTCTTCCAGTTTGGCGCGGTGCTCTTCCTGGCCTTGAGCTATACGATGTTTCCTCGCGTCATCTCCGGTGGTTAGATCCAAGCCGAGGCTCGCCATATTGACCGGCACACCACCCAAAGTGGGCGTCTTCCCCGTCACAAAGTCGTCGTTAGACTTACTCGCGACGAGCATTGCGTCTGTCGCTGGTACTCGCTTAAAAAGTCTATGCACGACCGTCTTTTTCGCCATTTCGGAGAAAAAATCGTTCCACGCATTGCTCTGGGCACTGCTCTTACGACGGGTATTTTCCACATCATCAAGGCTCATTACGTCCTTGAAAGTCACAATCTTGCCGGACGGCCTTTCAACTTGGACAAAAGAATAGACGGCCTTGATCTTGCCATCACCTCGGTCGCTAGGGTTCGGGACGTGCCTGAAATTGAACTCAATATTTCCATTAACCATCCTGTCCTCCCAAACGAAAACGTCATTCTCGTACACACATTCCGTTTGCTGGTACAGATATCCAGGCAACCTGGAGAGCAGTTGCTGACAGCCCTGGAACCCTAGTTGCGCGTGGACATGTCCGCCCCTGGGTATGAAGTAGACCAGATCCCCCGATGGCTCTAGCTGAAGAAAGCAGCACTTCATAATCGCCTCGAAGATACTCTTTGGAGAGCACGCTGCTACATCCGGGGTCAGAACCGACGCCATAATACGCACCATTCGGTCAGCGTCCTCTGGGGTTCTGAGGAGAGTCATCATTTGCTCCTTGAACGCCGCCCCCTCAACTTGTTTGAGTAGCTCTTGTGTGTTCTTGTGCGGTCCTATTATTGCTGTGCTACCCATTACTGCACCTCCTTTTTGCTGTTGTTGTGCTCTTGAAGCCTCTTGGGCGTGCTCAGGATAAACTGCGACCCAGGCGCACCTCTGTATTGATAATCACTAAAGTCTTCACCAATAGATTGGAGCTTGGCTTGGAGCTTTGGTTTGTCCAACCGCAACCCGCCCCGTTTTGGCCCGTTAGTAACCCGTACCCCAGAGCCCTCTACCGGAGAGCCGTATAGACCATTGTCCAAAATGTAGGCCTCCATGGAAGTCCGAGCATGGCCGTATTTTTCCTGGCTCTCTTCGACCCCTATCTTTGCCTCCATTAGGTCTTCAGCCAGCTCCTCGAATTCCACGGAGTCGTCCACCTTGACATCCCCTGCGGACATCTTCGGGATAACAACTTCTTCGGCCCGCACAATCTCAGGCCTTATTCTCGGCTCGACGTGGTCAAACCAAAAGTCCTTCGCCGCAGGGACCAGAACGCCTTGGATCCATTCGTCGTCGCGCTTTATTTCAGATATCACTGGATCTATGTCTGTGTGATACACGCAGAGGAACGCACTAAGGTAGGCGTCCGGGTTGATCGCCGCCATGATCCCAAGCTGGTGTTGTATCTGGACCCAGTACTCATCTAATGGGCCATAGTCTCGAACGTAGAGAGCCTTTTCCTTCCGGGGGCTTTTAATCTCCAAGATGGATGTCGGATCCCCGTTGCTGGCGCAAATCAATCGATCACAATTAGCGATCAAGAAGTTGTACTCAGGGTGCTTTCTTTGTCCGACCCGCCTTAAGACCTTCCCGGTTCTCGCCGAGAATGCGTCAGCAGCTATCGGCTCCAGGTTGTTGCCCCTTTCCATGTCAAGGTTCGTTTCTTGCTCGAAGGGCACATTGCCATCGAGTACGGAAACGACCTCATCGTATGCGGTAGAGGAATCCCCCCATGGGGAGATTCCGAGAATCTTGGGCATAGTGCTGGACCCAAGGCCTCGGCGATTCAAAAGAAATTTATGTCTTTGTTCCGGTGTCATGTCAGTTTCCCTTTCTTAGGTTTATCGATTCGTTGTGCTAGCATTAAATCCGGCGGCAGGTTCGCAACCTCCTTTAGCATCCCTGCCCCGAACCCAGGCCCAAGTACGGCCCGTCTTTCTCAAAAAGGCGGGCTTTACTTTTTGGGTGTCATTCCTATGTACGGATCGTCTTCCCGTAAAAAGCCCTGTTCCTTCTTCTTGACAAATTTTTCCATCGCCCCTTCGCTAACAAGCGTCCGACGACCAAGCTTGTAGGTCTGCGGTCCTTCGCCTTTTTTAATAAGGTTTTTGAGGTGCGCGTGTGAAACTCCTAGAATCTCAGCAGCGTCTTTAAGGCTGTGCGATCTGGCCTTGGTCATCAACTAGGCTCCTGGTCCATTCTGGTCATCTGTTATCTCAGCTCTACTCTTATCGAAAGGCATAACCCCTCCTGTTAGTTAGTAGGGAGACTCGGCACCCCAGGCAACAAAGATCCTTTGCCCTATGAGGTCTTTGCTCAGTGTTCAACTAGCAGCCGAGCCTCCCAATCCAAACCAGCCACGGTTTAGATAAAATGGATTTAGCGGTATACCTACAACCATAAGAGTATACACAAAGATACCAGCGGGTGCAGGCGGGGGACAATTCCTCGCGGAGCTAGGGGGGCGGGCGAGCGTCGGGCGCAGAATGCCCTCAGGGGTTCTTGTGCGCCACGCCAGAATGCCCGCTTAAAACAGATACCTGAGGCAGGGGCAAGGCCTCGACGTGCGTTAGGGGGCGTCTCAGGGCCTCTATTTTACCGCAACTATGGTTTTTCTTGGCCCATCGACTTCTTCGCGGTCAAACGTGGCTTCTTCCTTCCCAGGAAGCGGAACCGCAGGATAGCCCTCCTTGGGATGGGGGATAAATTCAGCCCGACACACTGCATGACCGGCAAACCGACCATCGCGGTACGTCAACTCTTCAAGCGACTCAATTTCGGCCTTGTTCAAGAACACACTACTAGCCAGCTCAAGATCCATGCTTGTCTTTGCGACACTCTGAAATCCCTTGGGCTTACTAAGAGCGAGCTTCCACTGGTAGCCCTGCCCAAGTTTTCTCTCAAGCGTATAAATGCAGAGCAGATCCTCAGACAAACGAATGCCGAACCTCTGGACCATAGCTATCGGCAGGTCATTGAATGCGTCCAGGTGAACTATTGGTCTGAGGATGCAGAGGCGGCGGATAGCTTTCGCACGTCGCCCGATCTCAGCAGGTAGGGGGCTACTC
>Ga0080013_1002512_pt1 | contig 21499 bp, 12 predicted proteins | sample ETNvirenome_6_85_FD_69236 | JGI IMG/M metagenome (GOLD analysis project Ga0080013, IMG submission 69236) | Marine viral communities from the Pacific Ocean - ETNP_6_85 (SPADES assembly) (version 2) | ecosystem: Environmental > Aquatic > Marine > Oceanic | place: Pacific Ocean | collected 2013-06-19 | reverse complement strand
ATTGCATAAGGGACTTCCGCCCCCCAGTCATCACTTTTTTCGTCCGTTGTATATAATTCTATAGGATCTTCTATATAGGGTATGGATTTTTTTATGACCTTATCGATGAGATACCCCTCAAAATCATCAATATCAACATTATCTAAATATCGTAAATTACCTAATATATAACCATCTATTTTATGGGTGATTTCATGGATCGTAAGTTTCTCTAACTCCTTTTTTAATTTTTCATTTAAAAAATTATCCTTGATTATATTCATATTTTGGGATGTTGAATTCTTTCCAATTTCTATATCTAAAAATAGTTTAGCATTATACTTAATAATTAATGGCCATTTAGCATCGGCATATATATCATCACTCAAATCGAATACAATTTTATATTCTTGTTTTTTTAATGTTTCTATTATACCCTCTTGTAATATTTTTAGATTTTTTTCACTATACATTTGATTATTTTGTAAAAAATTTTTTAAAATATCGTATCTATAATAATTAATAAAAAAATCATAAATTTCATTTCCTGCTTTCCAATCAAATAAAGAAGTTAAAAAACTATTTAGGCTCTTATATGCATTAGTTAATTTTATTTGTGGTTCGAATTCACTCCATTCATTAGGATTTATAATATTATTAGATACACTCACATCCCCAATATCCATAGGTAAAAAATGATCTTTTAAAAAAACCTTATTTAATTGTGTTTCCGTTATAATAATTTTCATATATAATAAATATTATTGGAAATAAAAAAACCCACATATAGTGGGTTTAATTACTTTTTATGATAATTTTTTATTAAATATCATCGAAACTAGCACCAGTATTCATAATATTAAATTCTATACTAATGTATTCCAATGTTCGTGTAGGTTTAATGAATATTTTACCATTTAACTCATTTCTGTCAATAGATTCGGGAGTGTCATCTAATACAACTCTAAAATCTGTTAATCCTCTTTCCTTTCTAATGTTGTCCAGAATTGGGTTAACTAAACTTAAGAATTGATTTCTAACAACCTCATCATTTTGTTCGAATAATAGTCTTATAGCGACTGCTGAAATAAGTTTTCTGGCTTGAAGTAAAAGTCTTCTAACATTAATTCTATTAAGTGCCGTTTCTTTTTCTTGTAAAGTTTTATTACCCCATATTACAACTCCCACATCTGAGAATGTCGCTAATGGATTAATTCTACCTTCATAAAGAGTATCACGTTGATCTAATGTAAGTTTCACTCTTGCTCTAATGGCATTTGTTGTTCCTCTGTTTAAACCAGCTGCTGCAAACCAAGGAAACGCTACATTATCTGTTAATGCAATATTCCTAACTACTTCTAATGTTGGTGGTAACCATACATATTCATTATTTTCGGTATCATTCATTTGTAACCATGGCCAGTAAGTACAGGAATAGTTACTATCTATATCGGAATTATCTACTAAATCAACCGCTTCATCTGGGGTAATTGCAACACCATCTGAATCAGTATCAGAAGTTGTAATTATATATAAAGAATCCGCCCTATCTACTTCTACCATATCTACTGCTTGTTCAACTAAACCATTTTGTTGGTCTAAATCAATACCAGGAGTTGCAAATACATTTATATTAATTGCTTCAGGGTTATCAAAATTATATATAGCATCTAAATATGCATAATAATCAGATGTTATTCCGTCATCTCCTTGAGAAGTATCTCTCGTAGTGAATACACCTAAATTAAGACCGTCTATTCCTTTAGACCCATTATATGTATATGCATCCGTATTAGTTCTCTCTTCTCTATATTCGTCCCATCCATCATATCCACCATAAGGTGCAAATGTAAATTTACGTGTACTTAATTTTTCATAAGGACCACCTAATGTGCTTGCTTCCGAAGTAAATGCCGAAACACCTACTTGTAATACTGGAAAATACGCATCCGGCCCAACAATTTCAGCTCCTTCAGCATTTACATCCATATGGAAACCATCAGTTTTACCAGTAAATTCTAATCCTGTTACTGCGTTTAATCCTTTATAAGTAAAGAAATCAGTATCCACACCAATATTACTATTTAACCCTAAATAATATTTTCTTACTTTATTATTGCTTAAACTTGGGTAAGAAGTTGCATATTCTATTTGTGGTGGTAAAGAAGTACGTGTTCCAATGTAATTCCTATTCTCAACCCCCGCAAACCCCGCTGGGAAAGAGTCCTTTGGTGCAAATTCTGCCATCTGTACCATTACATATTTACTTTTTAATGGAAAATCTCCGTTACTTGTACCTATCCTTCGTCCTATATAATTTTTTTCTTTAGGATCCATGCTTAATTTACTATACTTTTCAAACACAGTAGGATTAGCATCAGTATCACTAAATTTTCTAATTAATAAATCAAATGTTTTATTATCGGGTTTAATGTTAATAATAGAAATTTTAATATCCCTGTTAGCTGAATTACCATCGGAGATAGTAATAAATCTAAATAATCTTTCTAAATTATCCCCTTTCAATTCTGATAATACATATGGTGATGCAGCGGATTTCCATTGTTCTTGATAATCTTCTAAATTATTAGTAGTTCCTGTAAGGATATCATTAAAATGGTCAGCTAAACCTAATACCTTACCAGCACTATTTAAATCCTCTAATGAATTATAGTATATTTCTTCTACAAATAATTCGGTATCTTTATCTTGAGTCGTCCTACCAAAAATACTTTCAATATAATTTTGTTTTGTTTTATCTAAAGAAACGTCATAAGAAAATGTTCCACCTGCGGTAGTTGTTCCACTTATAGTAAATTGTCCAAAAGGATTAGTTTCAATTCCTGTAGTATTAGTCATAGATGCAGTTGCCACTGTAAAATCTAATACTTGATCTCCTTGATAACCCCCTCTTGTTCTTAAAGTTGCTACTACGGCATCATCTATATCACTAAAACATGTTGCAGAATATGTAACTACTGTACCTGAAGTTTCACCTGTTACAAAAGCAACAGTAGATCCTGATCCTATAGTGGTTATTTCCATATCCCATGTAAAAGCTGATAAAGCACAAGCACCAGTCGCATCAAAGTCAGGTGTTGCATCTAAAAATGTGGTTCCTGTGGTTCCTGCACCTATAGCACTAAATAACCCTGATATTTCACCACTATCAAACGCCGCCTGTAAAAGAGGATTAGTGAAAGTCATTGTAAGTGGTCCGCCCCCAGTCGTCGCGGAAAAAATTAATGCTGGAGTTTCTGTTGTAGTAGTAGTTACTCCTGTCGTTGAGTCATCTTGTGCCGCATTCATTGTTATTGCCCAAGCATCTCCTGCTTTATAACCTGATAATCCCAATACCCTATTAACATATAACTGATTTGTTTGTGTTAAAAAGGATTTGGCGATATAATTTAATTCGTATTTATGTAATCCAGTTCCTGTATATTTAGCCGTATTCAATCCCCCATAATAACTCATAAAGTCATCATAATTGGAAATAAACACTGGCTCAAAGGCTGGACCTTTCGGTGTCTCTCCCACAACCCCAAGTGTAGTTACCCCTACTTGTCGTGTTACAAATGTTAAGTCCTGCTCTGAAGTGAATACTCCCGGACTTACAAAAATTCTATTTGTCGATGCCATTTATTAATGTTTTTGTATTTTATATTATTCAATCTTTATATTATAAATATGCAAGTTTTATTGAAAGTAGTTTTTTTATATTCCATATAAAAGAATAAGTATGACTTTTTTCATACTTTTATCATACTTATATAAAAAAAGGTGAAAAGAACTAAAAATTTAAAGATTACTCCACAGACTCATAAATTACTTAAAACGTTTTGTGAAGAGAATGGATTGAAGATGTTTGCATATGTGGAAAAGATAATAAGGGATAAATGTAACCCTAAAAAAGATATATATGGAGAAGTAGGAAATTAATTATCTCCACACAAATACTAAAATATCGTCAGTACTTAAATCCCAATTCCCTTTCCATTGTAAAACATTGTTTTCACTCAGTTCGTAAAAATCAGGATAATAATATCTAATACCATTTATATAAAGTTCAGTTTTAGTCACATCCCCTATTTCTTTATATACTAAGTTTTCAAAATAATCTTGTTTATCTTCTTCTGGGGAAAAAGTTAAAGTCTCGTAATTTCTTCCTAATTCTTTTATTATTTGACTAGGATCCCTTACAATTATATTTATCTGTTTATTTCTTACTCTTCTCATTTTAGGGCATTATTCCTGATAATGTAATATAGGCACTAGCGCCCAAATCACTTTTTGTTATTGATATTCCTAATACATCCCCATGACCCACCTCAAATCCTGGTGGAATAGAAACAGGTAGCCCGTTTAATGTTAAACTATAACTACTAATATTTTCTATTGTAACAGTATTATAGGTTGCGTTATTTTCTACAGTATAATTAAATACGTTAACGCCAGGCTCAAATTGTACACTTAATGTTATTGCCCCCGTATCTTCCCGCGCTTCTATGGTATGAGTTACAAAATCATCATTATCTTCCACCACCTCAAAAAACGATAATGCCCTACTAATAGCGGGAGTTACTTTAAAATCTTCAGGGTCTAATAAATACCCCAACATTTTTATGGTGAATAATTGGACGTAATATTTTCTTTCATCCAAATTACTTATTACACTTTCATCTCCTATACTCTCTAACATTAAAGGAATAGGATGACCATTAATTCGTAGATATTGTTGCCCGGCGGAAAATGATTTTAACATTTTTTTATTAAAAAGATTTAAGTCTCTCATTCTACTACAAAAAATTCTCACCTCATATAATAGATCTATAGAAACTGGTTGTGGGATCTGGTATATATCAAAACTTTTAATATTTCCATCCCATGTTGGTATTTTCATATATGTAAATGTGGGTTTACCGGGAATATTATATGCCCCCGCATAATTAGTACCCACTTGAGCATCAGGTTTCCTAACAATAGTAATAAAAGGTATTTTAATATTTTTATTTACATCAGAAAATTGCCAGGTTTTAGCAAATTCAGCCCATCGTTGTATACTTAAAAAAACAATAGGAACTTCTTCCCCCCCTAATGTTAAATTAATATTATTTTTAACATACTCGATAAAATCTCTATCCATATCCTCATGTAAAATACCTTTAGGTAGATAGGTTCCCGGATTGGCAATATTATCTAATATCTCCTGCCGAGCCGCCGCTCCTTGTTTATGGGGAGTTATATTTAAATTTTTTCTATAGTTTTTTGGTAATCCCATTTATATTAAATACCATTAAATTCATCTATATCAGTTGGTACACAAGTAATGGTTCTATAAAATCCTTTAAACCCCAATATTGTATGTGCATTATCTGAATGTATTATTCCATTATTAGAAACTGTATAATATTTTATTTTATCTTCCGTTTCCGCATACCCAATATAATCTCCATAATTAATTTCAGCTTCTAATTCATCTAATTGAGCTTGATATACCCCAAAAACAATATTACCATGCTCTAAAAATCTCATTGATCCATCGTTATTATAGGCTTTATTAGTAGGAGCCGCCATATTAAAATTAACCACCAATTCAACAGGTGCTTTAAATCTTATTTCATCTCTCCCAGCTTCACCATAAATATCATCAGTTAAAGATTCCCCCTGTAATACTTGAAAAAGAATAACTTTAATATTTATATCACCATCTAACCATTCTCTACCAAAATCTACTTCCAAATTAAAATCCTCTTGCGAAAAAAATTTGTTAACTCTGGTGATAGGTATTTTTCTATTGGTTTTCATATTTCTTTTAACTATAAATATTTATACTTAGTAAAAAAATGATTATATTTAGAAATATGTTAGATATAAAAGACATTAAAGGGTTAGGTGCAGAAGAGTTATTAAAATCATATGAAGGTAAGAACCCCTATATAAATTATATGAAAAAAAAATATCTCACCGAAAAATCATATTATTTAACCACCAACCAAACTAAATATGTTAAAAATTATTTTGATTTTGATCCTAAACCTATTGATAAAATAGTAGAAATAACCCACTATTATGCAACACAATTAGAAGAAGAATATAAGTTAAAAGTACCGGTTAAAAAAATTCTAATAGAAACCTTACTTGCCGAATCAGATAAAGCATTACATGTAATTTGTAAATTTTATAAAAATCAAGAAGAGGTTAAATTAATATGGATACCAAAAACCCAATTATTAGATGATATTCATTATGAAGAAATAGAGGTGAAGGTGGATTACGAAAAATATCAAAAAATCGATAAAAGAAACTGGGTAGCATTTAACCATCAAAAAGAAGGGATAGAATTTCTACTTAAAAATAAAAAATGTATTTTAGCTGATGATATGGGTTTAGGAAAAACCTACCAATCCATTGTAGGGGCTTTAGAATGTAATGCAGAAAGAATATTAGTAATTTGTCCATCTTCTTTAAAAATAAATTGGATGAGAGAGATACAACATTTTTGTGATGATATTTCTATTATTAAAGGAAAACATTGGGACCCAGCTAAGTTTACAATAATTAATTATGATATTCTTAAAAATTTTCATACCATCGAAGAACGAGGAAAAAAATATGATGATTGGGAATTAAGAAGAGAAATAGTAGAATATAATCCTGATCTCATAATTTTAGATGAAGCCCATTTTGTTAAAAATCATAAAAGTATTAGAGGTAAAATACTTAAGGACATTTCTAAAAAATTCTCACCAGAACGGATATGGTTATTAACTGGTACACCAATTGCTAATAGACCAATGGATTATTATAATTTATTAGCCATTATAGATTGTCCTGTGGCAAATAATTGGGTACACTATGCTAGAACTTATTGTGAAGGGATGAGATTTAGAAAAGGTAATAGATATATATGGGTCACAACCGGCGCATCTAATCTAGAAGAACTATCAAGTAAAACCAAACGCACCATTTTAAGAAGAAAAAAAGAAGAAGTATTAGACTTACCGGATAAACTTATTACTCCCATATATTTAGAATTACAAAATGTAGATGGATATAAAAATGTCTGGAATGAATATATGGATAAAAGAAAATTAGAAGGTAAAAAAGGTAATCCGGCCAGAGATTTAGTAGAAATGACTTTACTGAGAACTTTTATTGCAATGGAGACTGTTCCTTATACTATAGAAAAAACAGAAGAGGCTTTAGAATCAGGAAAAAAAACTATTATATTTTGTAATTTTAATAATGAAATGGATTCCTTTATTAGATATTTTGGAGAAAAAGCGGTGTGTGTAAGAGGAGGAATGACCGATAAACAAAAGCAACATGCGGTAGATAGATTCCAAGAAGATGAGGAATGTAAGGTATTTATTGGTCAAATTAAAGCAGCAGGAGTAGGATTAACATTGACAAAAGCTGAAATTGTTATTATGAATTCATTGGATTGGGTTCCTGGTAATCATGAACAGGCAGAAGATAGAGCATATAGAATTGGGCAAAATAAAACCGTTAATATTTATTATATGTTAATTGATGATACTATTGATACATTAGTATGGGATATTTTAAATGAAAAGAAAAAAGTTATTGGAACTATAATGGGAGAAGATGACGTAATAACAGAATTTTTAAAAACAATTGAAAATGGAAGTAGTAGTTTTTACAATGAAGGGATGTCCTCACTGTGATGAATTAAAAAAGATATTAGTCGAAAAAAAGATAACTTTTACTGAAAAAGATGTCGATGACAATGAAGAAATTTATAATAAATTTTCTAAAGCAGTAGATAACGAATATTTACCAGCTATTTTAATTGGAAGAAAAGCCTTTTTAGCGGAAAGATCTTATAAAACTATAAAACAAGCTGGAAACCTTATTCAAAATTTCCTGTTGGAGCAGGATCGTCGTGGTCACCACTTAGGTTAAAATTATCATTACTTTGACTATATTCTCCAATTAGTGTTCCTAATTGATTAATGATATTATCATGTTCTTCAGTTCCTTCCCACCCAGCTCCTTGACCGGTTCCATGTAATAATGATTTTCTAATATCTTCTAATGCCGTTACTAATCTATCATCATTAGTTTCATCCGCAAATTGTATAGCAGCTTCAATATCTCTTAATGATGAAGCTAAATGATTCATTGCTTTATGCATTAACCCCACCGCAATATCTATAGGTTCTTGAATGATAGTTTTAGTATAGGGAAATAAATCCTGTTCTACTTCTATAGTAGTTTCTTCCCTTAAAATTTGTTTTATTCTATTTCTTTTCATCATTTAATAAATATACGAATATTTATAAATAAATAGTAAGAGATATGGGTTACGCTTTAAATGATCAATTAAAAGAAGAATTATTTACATTAATTAAACATAGGTTAGGTGCACCTATTAGAAAAATTGAATTAGATTGGGATCAGATGTGTTCATTATTAGAAACATCTATGGAAGATTATGCACAACGAGTCCAAGATTGGTTGATTGAAAATCAATGGTCGTCATTATTAGGAAATGATGCTTCAGATATAGATATTGCATTTGCATTAACAACAAGATCGTTGGATTTTGAAACCAGATTTACATACGCCTATTCTAAACAAGTGGGATTACAAGATAGAGGTCCATGGGAAATGAAAAAAGATTATGTCATTATAGAGGCAGGAAAACAAGTCTATCAAATCCCTGGTGGTAGAGAAATTAATGAAATATTATGGATCACACCAAACAGTACTGATCACGCCCTTTATTCATTTGCAGGATTTGGTGATTATGGTTTTGGTGGTGGCTTCGGTCAAGTACCTTATGCAGGTTGGGGACAAGGTGGGGGATTAGGTAATGGTGGATTTTATGTCGCACCAGCATTTGATGTTTTGTTAAGAGCGGCGGATTTTAGTTTAAAGTCAAAATTATTAAGAAGTGAATTATCCTATAAAGTTACTGCCGGACCAAATGGTACAAGATTATTACATCTCATTCCTATACCAGGAAGTCGTTTATCTTTTTCGGCAGGTGGTTTAGTAGGAAGTCAAATTGGGTTAGCTGGGACTAAGGTATGGTATTATTATTATGATACCGGAGGGATGTCACCTGAAGAAATAAATAATTGTTTAAATGAAAACAAAGATATTATAAAATTACCTAATCAGGTTCCCCTATCAAAAATAATGTATTCAGATTTAAATGAACCCACTAGAGTATGGGTAAGGCGATATCTTACTGCCCTATTCAAAGAAGCATTAGGAAGAGTAAGAGGAAAATTTAGTGGATCATTAAAAGTTCCAGAAGCGGAACTGACAATGGATTATGATAGTTTATTAAGTGAAGGGAAAGAAGAACAAACAAAATTATTAGAGGATTTAGATGCGAGATTGGAAAGGTTAAGTAATGCTAAACAACTAGAATTAAAAGCTGGTGAGGCAGAAAATTTAAATAAGTCTTTAAGTTATAGACCCCTCGGTTTGTTTGTTATCTAAAGAAAATTCGTCTACAATATCATACTCCTCAAACATATAATTAGGAGAGACACCAATAGTTTCCCAAAATAAAATCTCTTCTTCAGTAATAGTTAGAAGATTTTCTAAAGTATCTTGATCACTTTCATTAAAAGGTTGTCCAGAAGTTAATTCTAATTGTTGATGAGTAAAATATTGTCTGTCTGCGGGAGTAGTAACTAAAATATTATCTCTAACTTCAGGATTAAAACATACTAATAATGGTTTAATCCTTTTATTAAACGCATCGAGATATCTTTCTACATTATATTCTCCCGTTGTTTCCGGATAATTTTCAATAATATCACTGGAAATATATTCACAATTTAATTTTTTTGTTGGGACTGGTGGTAATGGTTCTTCCCCTTCTCCGGCATGAAAAAGGATTAAATCTTTTTTACGGGGCTTAGGGGGATTAATCCGTTGGACATCTCCATGGGATTTTTTTGTTCCCGTATTTACATAATAAATCGTATCACCTAAATCTACCGACAAGTTTTCTTTTATTATTAATTCCATATGTGCTTGACTCGGTAAAGGATTCCCAGCTTTATTTTTTTGTGTAGATCTTTTTTTATAATCACTAACACTCATCCTCACCCTAGATTTATTTGCGATTTTAGATAAAGGAACTTCTTGGTTATATATTTCTTCTATTTTATCGTAGTAAGATGTTATAAACTCATATCCCTTACCATTTAATAATAAATGAAGTCCCTCATCGATAAATTCTGCAATATATGTAGGTAATTTTTTAGATTTAATTGTATTACCCACTAACTTAACTTTTCCATCTATTAAATCGGCATAATTTTTTCGGGCTAGATTAATGGTAGCTTCACATATTTCATCAACATCTAACCCCATTACTCCTTTCATATATTGATCATTATATTCTGCAACTACGGCATCTAATCCTTTATAAGTTTTACCTTTTTCATTAAACCTATGTTTACCAGCCGAAGTGTATATAAAATCATTTACATTGGGGGGTATAGAAAAATTAAACCCATCTGTATCTCCCACTAATGGTTTAAATCCCTTTTTATGAAAAAATCTAATCATATGACGAAGATATTGTCGACCCGTACAGGTTATTTTTTCTCCCATATTAGTATCACCCCAAGGATAAACATTAGGTGCGGATATAGAACCAAACATACCATTATTTAATATTTTTAAGGGTAATTGTTTTTTATCATAATATTCGGATTTTTCTTTATCTCCTTTTTTGGCAAAATCGGATTTTAATTTTTTGTATAAATTTCGATAATCATAATTATACTGTAACAATCCTCTCATTGCCCCTGTTACATCACAATCAGTAAATACATTATGAGTTAATTGAATTGAGGGATAAAGTGATGCAAAATCAAATTTAACTACATTTTGACTAAATCCTACTTCTAATAGTCGGGATAATCCTCCGGTAAATCCTTTTGTGGGCATTGTATGAGGAACCGCCAAACCATTTTTATAGGCCCATCCTAACATCAATAATTTCCAAGTAGCTGCAGTCCCCATTGTAGAGGATCGAGTAAAAGACGTTGGTAATATTTTAGATAGTAAAAATGTCGCTTGATTAAAAATATTATCTACCGTTTCCGTTTCCCATAGATCATCAATAAGATATCTTTCTATAATGTACTTACCATTCACCACTTGACAACCAATTGGTATTTCACTTTCTAATACACCCCATGTTCCATCTTCATCATTGAACCAATACTTGGTATCTTTATCTTCCCATATCTTACCTATTTTATCCCCTGGAACATATACTCGATTAGGTTTAGCCGCATTAGAATATTTAGTAATATATTTCAAACTAGCCTGTTTAATAGAGGAATTAATTGCTTGTGCTCTTCTAACGGCATGATAAACATCGGTAATATTATATCCCCACATCACAGTTTGTTCATAATATTCCATTTCGGGACCCATCTTCAATGATTGTTTTTTTCTATAAAAAGGAATGGGACCTAAAGTTTTGGCAATCTCTGTCATATTAAGACCCAATTCTTCGGCTCTTACCACAATAAAATGCCAATCAAAATTTTCGGAATTATATCCTGCAATTATTGCTGGTTTTAAATGTTTTATTATTTTAAAAAAAGTTACAATTGCTTTGGATTCCTTATCTCTTAATTCCCGACGAGTTTCACCATCAATAGATAATACATGTTGGAATCCTCTATTATCTTTAACACCTATTTGAAAGATGCTAGAATTATTTGGGTCTAAACCAGTTGTTTCTAAATCAAAAGATAATCTATGAACATCATCATATTCGTCCATCCCTTTAAAAAGTCTTTTTCCTGTTTGTATTAAAAATTGTTCAGTAGGTGAGATTGCTAAGAAGTTATTGCGGTGTTCTTCACTATATACTTCCATTTTACCTTCTTTAAAAAAACTTAATAACTGCCCGTAAGTTCCTCTACCAGTAACTAAAAATTTATACCCATCAGTTAACCTATCTACATCTTCACCATTTTCATCCTGTGTATTAAGAGGTATAAACTTAATACCATATTCCCTCATTTTAATTTTGATTTTCCTCCTATCCCCACCATAGAAAATGGACATATCCGGACTTTTCATCCATAAAAAGGGTTTTAATTTATGTTTTTCTATTCTTTTTCCCCTTTCCGGATCGTGAATTATTAAACTAATTTTATTTTCCCTATAAGATGATTCTACTCCTACGATATACTTTTGGTCATCGTAACCCTCTAAATATTCTTTAATTTCTTCTACTGTAGCAGGCATACTTATAATCTTTAATTACAAATATACGAAAAAATTTTGGATTTTCAACTATCGAGGACGTTAATAAATAATTTATCTCTAATTGGTGCTATTAATGTTCCAGTACCATCAAGGAAAGTAATGACGAATTCACCATTGTATTTACCTGGTTTGTGAGTATCCCTGTTACTCCAATCATATCTAATATAATACTCGGGCTCATCTCCCCCAATATCACAAGCCTCACATTTTAATTCTATACTTGCCGATGAGTTAGCAATTCTTTTAACATTGTTATTTACATCCCACATATTAAATTTAATGGTGGCATTTTGGATTTTCTCAAAAAACTTTCTGAAATCATTACGACCATCATTAACTAATTCCATTTTTAATGGTGGTAAATTACTATCTTTATTTATAAAAAATTCCATATTCTTTTATTTTATTCTGGTGGTGGTGTACAATCGGGATCACTACAATCCACCTCTACCCAATCCGAAGTATCTAAAGGGTCTAAATCTGCGAGTCCTTCAGTGATTTCTATAGTAAAACATTCACCACTAAAAGAATGTGTCGGATTACTACCACTCAGTTGAATTCCCTCAAAATCACTCAGATTTTGATCCGATATACCAAATGCGGTTTCTCCATCACAACTTAATAATACAAAATTAAAACACGGCCACGTTTCACAATTTTCCAATGATCCAATATCTAATACTTCACCTATAGTAGCTGCTTGTTGGATTTTATCTACATTGAAACATCCCTCTACAGTACTTGCCGTAAAGGTTGCTGGAGGCGGTGCCCATGATCCTGACTGTGTTGTAGTGGTACCTAATATTTCTCCGGTAACACAATTAGTTAATTGCCAGTTATCTTTGCAGTTTCCACACTCATCTAAAACTGGTTTATAGCTAATAGGTGTAGTTGGTTCACAATCTTCAACACACTCCCAAACAGTATAACAAATTCCTGTTTCTTCCTCTTTAATGGCTAATAAACCACCAACATAAGCACTTAAATCGGTATCTGTATTAATGGGTAGCCCTTCCCATCCATCACAAGGGACTATCGTATATGTTGTACCAGTACACTCACCACACGTCTCATATTCATCACTTACTAGAACTTTAGCGTCATATGTCCATTCCTCACATGTGCCAGTTACACTAAAACATCCTTCTTCTCCATCTATTTTAATAATCGATCCTATAAAACCAGTGCCTGGTGGCCATGCTTCGTAATTTACAATATTCCATACTTCTCCACTTACACAATTACTAATCTTAAAGTTATCAAAACAACATTCTTCTATGGAAGTTACTTCTAATGTTGGTTGTAACGTAACCTCCCATCTAGTGGACCCTTCACTGGCCAGTGTTACTACTTGACCAACATATTCACTTAAATTTTGGAGGGTAACGATATCGTTTTTCCCTCCTTTACAATCTTTTAATATATAGGTGGGTATAGAGACGGTATTGGCATTATCAAAATCAATATCTGTTTCAGTGTCTGGGGATAAATTTACATTTCCTTTAAATGTTGTTTCCCCATTAACTACTATCTCTCCCAGTTGAATTGGTGAACACCCCGATATACTGTGTACCCATAATTGATCAATACATGTGGCTAAAGTATTACCTGTAAAAGTACTACTACCACCACTTATCATCCCCGCTATTGTACCTAATGTAGTTTGGGAAGTAACATCATTCTCATTAACTAAAACAAAAATATCACTATTTTTTAAACTACCTGCATTAGGTAAATCACTTATTCTTTTTGGAAATCCCATTTTAATTTTCTATTTCTATATAAATATGTTAATATTCTTTATTATTCGTCGCACCAAGTTATAAAATCTTCACCATCCTCACTTGATAAAGGACTACCATCTTCAGTTTCTAAATAACACTCTATTGGTAAGGGGCATATTCCATAATTTGCACAAAATTCATTAAATCTATATCGGATGGTAGTAATATCCAAACAACATTCATATAATCTGAATTTAGAGATATCCCCTAAGAAAGTTCCTGCAAAATTTCGTTGCATTACTAAATTCTCATCCAAAGGATCAGGACCACCAATAGTGTTGGTTTCTAATAATCCTTGAGTTCCCCCACCTAAACTATAGTTAAATGGTACACCCTCTTGTTTTTCCCTATATTCAAATAAATCCTTAAATAAAAACTCATCAAATTCATCTATACTATATTTCAAATATCCATTTACATAAAAGTTTAATTTTCCTTTTCGCCTCGGTACGTTTGATATTTCATCCAAAGGATATGCTTCATATGCGCAGAATCGAATTACTAATTGTACCCATTCATCATCGGGCACAATACTTTCTTTAGAATATTCTTCATTTACTGTTACACCTGTTACCCATTTTTCGGTAACAGTTGTTCCTGTTTTTAAACATTTGGGGCTACCACAATTTGTACACGAAGGACCACACCCTCCTTCGTAATCTTTTTCGAATATAGTACCACATAGTTGACAATTAGTTATACAATTACAGGAATCACAACACTCTGCTACAGTAGTAGAAGTAACCGCAGAACATACTCCCGACATACCTAATGACCGATAACCCACAGTACCATCATTTTTTATTCTAAATCCTAATGCATTATTTACAATATCTGCATTTCTATCTCTTTCATGTTTAGTGATAATATTTACCCCTTCAAAACAACAACATCCTTGAGGTTGATACACTAGAAATGGGTTATCTAATAACTCTTTTTCTTTTGTTTCGGGTGGTGGTAATGGATAACCGGAAGTGGTAGTATATCCGGTTTCTCCACTAAATACATCCCAAAACTTATTTTCTGCTCGTGTTCCCATATAATAAAAGAATCCTTCATTATTGGGGTATACGGCATTTAATGTGTTGGCAGTTAATCCACTACAAGGGTCCGAATTTCTTCTCATCCAAAATTCTGCCGTCCATCCTTGTTCATATCGAGTGGGAAGTATTTGATAATCCCATGGGGTAGGTGCTTTATTATTATAACACTCGAATGCCTTTTTAGGATTAGGACAACCTTTACCACCACAATTGGTACACCAAGGACCACATCCACCTACCCCATCTTTTTCGAATATAGTACCACATAGTTGACAGTTACATCCACATCCTGAATTACATCCCCCACCACAACAACCCTCTGGGGAAGCCCATGGTGATCCTGGAATGAATAGAGGATTATTATTTTGACACCCACACCCACATGAATTTGTCCCTGTACAACACGTATTTCCTGTCACCCCAGTAAGAATGGGACAAGGAGGGGGACAGGTAAACCAACTTATGGGCCAAACAAACATATTATCAGGCATTTTCTTATAAAAGGTTCTATCGGATAATTTAAAAAATCCTTGATAGAATCCACCACATAGTTGAATGTATCTACCTACTGTATTGGCTGACGCAATAAACTCTACAGGGTAATCATATGTACATCCGGTAACTTTTGTAAAACAAAATTTAGTATCGGCAGATGAAATAAATAAGGTGGATCCTGTATAGGTATTGATAAATGTATTACTTGTTGTAGAGGCAGTACAATCATAATGTATAAACCCATTATCTATACCTGTTAGACCTATATCATTTAAAGTTATGCCCGTTCCAGTATTTCCTCCAGTCCACGTTGTAACTCCACATGCAGGATCTCCAGTCCATGCCACCAAACTACATAAAGAATCCCCACTAATACATTTATCATTATCAATATCTATATCAATAATTAAACAGGTCTCTAATATATAAGGTTGGTCTAAACCACAACCACAATCATTACAAATAAAAAGATCCCAATAATCACTATTACTTAAACGCATTTTAAAGCAATTATTGAAATTATTTTGGTTAATGTTACTCATCAATATATTTTATTAATAAATATCCAACATTTATTAATGGTTAGGATAAAGATGAATTTATCAATGGAGAGGATAAGTATTTTTGGGAAGTGGATAAAAATTTATGATATTATACATCCATTTCCTATCCTATAACTTGGTAATTATTTCCCCCCATTACAATCCAACCAACAGTATCATCATATAGTAATTCTATAGAACCGGGGGCAGGTGTAGTACCCATACCATTTAACCTAATCCATTGGGGTGCTAGCCCCACTGGTGTTAGGGTTATATCCATTCTCTTACCAACAACTAACCCTGTTTCATCTCCAATATAAACCGATAATTTTTGACCATCTACCCCATTAGGGAGAGTAGAAGTATTACGATCATTTATAGTTATTTTCCATCTAGATTTTCCTGTTATTATTGGTGAGGAATTACCAGTAGTTTCTACAACATTAGTATAACTTATATTACCTGCAAACTCTACATCATGAATAGTTGTTGGGGAACAACCTGATATTGTATCGGTATATAGTGTACCACCAAATTCACATAGATCTAAATTCGGTACGTATACTGTATCACTAGTTGTGCCAGTTATCCCATTTCCTCCGATGACAACAGAGTTGTCAATGAACACCGTAGGACCACCAACCTCATTCCCATCACCACCAATAATAACGTTATTACCACCAGTACCCTCAATAACATTATTTATCCCTCCAATTATTGCGCTATCACTCATTCTAGCTGCGGCTAATAGAGTACCTATGGTATTATCTTCTCCACCTAATATTGAATTATTTTTATTACCACTTTTTACATTTACTACATTACTAACTCCACCTAATATAATAATATTTCCGTCACTAGTGCTTTGTTCCACTATATTATTTCCATCTCCTCCTAAAATAATAGAATTATTATTAAACTCCCCAATATTATGATCAATACCTCCTAAAATTGCTGAATCATCTGCATATGCTCCTATAGGGCCTGGGTCATCCCTTAGATTTCTATAATGTACAAAACTTGTATACCCACTCGCAACTATTTCAAACCCAGCACCACCCCCATTTCCACTGGCGAATGAACTAGTTCCATTGGCAATAGTTCGAGATCCTGCAGCGTGAGATTGTAATCCACTCGCTTCAGTATTATATCCTTGAGCGTGTGACCTAATACCACTTGCTACTGTGGAATCCCCTTCTGCATGACTGGAAGCGGCGGATGCGGTAGTTCCTCCCCCTTCTGCGTGGGATTGGATGCCGCTAGCAGTTGTACTATATCCTTCGGCGTGTGCTGCATCCCCACTAGCATCGGTAGCACATCCTTCTGCGTGAGATGATAAACCAGAAGCAGTTGTGCCTAACGCACCTCCTTCTCCCCAATAACCACCTTCAGTATGTGAGGCAGTACCACTAGCCGTTGTATTGGTTCCTTCAGCATGAGACCCATCACCACTCGCTGTTGAGGCATCTCCTTCCGCATGTGAAGAGTCGGCAGATGCGGTAGTTAAATTACCTTCAGCATGGGATTGATTCCCATATGCTTTTGTTCCTTTACCTTCAGCGTGGGAGTGATCACCCCCCGCAACCGTATCTTCACCTTGCGCGTGAGACGTATCTCCACTCGCCACAGTATCTTTACCTAATGCTTGAGAATCATCTCCACTTGCTTCAACCTCGTCACCATAGGCAAAGGTATTATTTGCGGATGCGGTTGATCCTTGGGATTGTATACTACTACCTATTGTTACTGGAGAACAACCTGATATAGTATGTACCCATAATTCAGTGATACATGTTGCAGATGTATTACCGGTAAACGTACTACTACTACCGGATACTGGTCCCCATGTTGCATTACCACTACCATCGGAAGTTAATACATACCCATCCACAGCACCATTGGTCATCGTAAAGTTTTCAGTGGTGGTTCGTTTCTTTACATCTACATTACCAAAATTATCCACCACAAATATATTACTGGATTGAGCGGTATAAGGGAAAACATCTGATAATCCATCTACAATTACCATTTTACTATTACCACCAAAATAGTTGTTCCAATCTGAAGGTTGGTCACTTAAGGCGACATGTAATTTTGCGGTATCCCCAAAATAACCACCCCCAATATTTAAGGTGCTATATTCATGTCGGGGAGCAACATTTAATGTCCCACTATTATCTAAGGTTAATATGGTATTAGTATTACTATCTGCAACTAAGAGTGCATTTAAAGTTGTTGAACTTCCTGCCTGTGACCCATATATGGATAACGCAGCGTTAGAAGAAAAGGGTCCCCCGCCCCATGTTCCATTAATAGCAACAGTACCATGACTATTTACACCATTACCATTTTTAACTACTAATATATTGTTATTACTACTATTTACTACCCTTAAAGCAATATTTTGATCATCGAATATTCCGGTAGTTGTACTACTATCACCTTTAATAAATAAGGAAGATTCCCCACTCATTGCAAGTTCATGTGGGTCAACCCCTATTGCCAATGCCCCTTCATCATTTGCCCCCATTACCACATTACCTGCACTATCTTCAAGTAAGAAAATATTATCATTAAGTGGTGGAGTTAATCCTTTAATGTGTAAGTTAGCTTCTGGGTCCGTTGTACCTATCCCTAATTTAGCATCTCTTGTAAGAGTCATTACTGTATCCGAACCAAATGTGGTTCCAGTTGCCCATTTAAATTTTTCATCATCTCCACCATGTGTACCTACAATCCATCTATCACCACTACCATCTTCATAGTCAATATAAGAATTGGTTCCATTGGAAGAACTTAGTGTTAAAAATGCATTATTGGTGGAAGATTCTATTTTAACTTCTACTTGATTAGTGGAAACTATATGAAGTGGGAAATCTGGGTCATCTGTCCCAATACCTAAACGGGAATTAATGACATCTATTGTAACACCACTCGTACTACCATAATATACATTACCTTCATCTCCCGGATTTATATTTAATGGGGAACATGAATGAATATTACTTACCCATAAATCACTTATACAATCTCCTGAAGTATTCCCAGTAAAAATAAGATCAGATAAGTCTATGGGTGATGCCGATCCCCCATTATTCCAGTTTAAAGTTAATAGTCCATCACTACTTACTGTCCCACCAGTCACAAATGTATCTGCAGCGACACCACCACTCGTAATTTCAATCCAATTAGTATCTGTGCCTATATCCCCCACTTTTATCCAAGCAGTATTACCACTTATTTGTAGATCACCTTGTGTCCCAAATAATGAAGTAGTGGTTGGGTTTATATTTTCTAAATTTACATTTACCCCCCACATAGTTGGGTATTTATCCCATCCTGTATTAGATAAACCACCAGTCGAATGAGTATCTGGATCAATAGAAAGTGATTGATCATAGAAAATAGTAGCGTATCCACCACCACCAGCATCCCCTGGTATATCACTATCACTACAACCCACCAAAAGCCTCATGGCTCCTTGTGCCGATGACCATTTAGTAGGTTCGTCAGCATTTTCTAGTCCAGATAACGCCCAATTATTTGTAATAAATGACATTCCGTTACCTCCTCCCATAGCTGATTTATTCCATTTAATACCAAAAGAATTATATGGTTTAGTGTTATCCCCAGCAGTGGTTTCTTGTGTTGAAATCCAAATATTAGATAATATAAGAGTGGACCATCTATTCATACCATCAATTACTATTGGGTAAGTAGAATCAGTAGCGTGAGTTTCATCTTCTCCTCCCACAACATCAACAAATTCACATTCTAAGAAGGTTCCCCTATTTCCTGTCATATTAATATTAATAACATTTTGAGAATCTGTATCGGGCGGTGTTGCACCGTCATCAAAATCTACGTCTCCTCTAAATTTACATTGTTTAAATGTGAAGGAATCTCCCTCAATATTAATAATATTATTACCACATTGAAAAGTATTCATTCCCCCATGAACTTCGATACCACCACCGAAATCTAAATCTAAATCAGCGGAAAGAGTTATGGTACCCCCTAATTTCACTATACCTTCTTTTGAACCTGCAGCATTGAAATCATCAAAAGCATCAATTACTTCTTGTTCAGTTGTAGCGTAGATTACGGTGGGGGTAGTAGCTGTGAGTGGTTGCCAACTTCCTACTCCAGTTGCGTCCGAAGTTAATACATAACCATTTTGTTCAGTACCGTCAACAATTTTTATACTACCCTCTATATGTAATTTTTCAGTAGGTGAATCAGTACCCATACCTATAAATCCTTGAGTCGCACCAGTCCCTAAAATCGTCATAGATGGTGTAGTATTTGCTTGTGTACCCGCAAAAAATCGAATGTAGTCTTCAGTTCCACTACCGTTGGAGGAAATAATGTTTAGTCCGTTTTGGGCTGCACTAGAATATAAAAAACCATCACCTTGTTTTCCATAACCAGGATAACTTACTTCGCTTACTCCCCTACTACCTAAACTTACAGCATTAGCAGTTGGGGTTATTATCCTCATTTCTACTAAGTCATTTGTGCTCCCACTTACATTAATTGTTGGTCCTGAAGTATTATCTAAATTAGTGAAAAATAACCCTTCTTTATCTACAATTAATTCTCCACTTATAGTGGTTTCCCCATCAGGTAAAATTTCTACCCTTTTAAATAATGTTTCCCCCGATGCATTCCATATTTCAAAAGTAGTACTATAATCCCCAGTATCCCAGGAAGGTATTCTATTTGAAGTAATTAAAGCTCCTGGTTTTTCCGACCCTAAATGATCAAATCTAAATGCGCTTTTATTTATTGTACCGGAACTCCCAGTATACCCCACACTAGTATTATTAATAATAATATTAGTTTCATCAGGATATTTAGTCTGATTACTGTAACTACCAGGACGAGAAATATGTAAATTACCTTCTGGGTCACTAGTTCCCATACCAATTCGGGGAAATGTTCTCGTATAAAAAGTCATAAGGGGTGTTGCTGGAGTAGGTCCACCATATAAATTAACCGGATCAAGAGATCCTGGTGCTGCAAAATCGGTTTCAAACCAAAATCTTCTAGTTCCACCTTCAGTAAATGCTAAAGGTATCTGATTACTAATACCAGGATTATGAATCTCAATACCTGGACCATTTTCTGGCCTCCAACTAAACGGGGTGTCTGTCCCAATACCTATTTGGCTTTGTGAATTAATAAATAAACTGGGTTCAGTAGTTGTCCCTGTAGAATCAAAATAAATGTTTTGTCCTGGTTGTACCCCAATATGTAAATCTTGACCGGTACAACCACTAATATTGCTAACCCATAATTGATTTATACAATCTACTCCTGTATTACCACTAAACTTTAAAGAAGATAGGTCTACACTTATTAGAGG
>Ga0080013_1002511_pt1 | contig 21505 bp, 28 predicted proteins | sample ETNvirenome_6_85_FD_69236 | JGI IMG/M metagenome (GOLD analysis project Ga0080013, IMG submission 69236) | Marine viral communities from the Pacific Ocean - ETNP_6_85 (SPADES assembly) (version 2) | ecosystem: Environmental > Aquatic > Marine > Oceanic | place: Pacific Ocean | collected 2013-06-19 | reverse complement strand
AAACATCGATTTGATGAAAAAATTATTGAGATTGATACTCTAAAAAAAATTAATTAAATTCAAATTCTCTTATTCAGTATAAAGGTGCAAGTTAAATACGATTTCGAGACCATCAAGGTCGAACAAAGTTCCATCATCTTTCCTAATCGCAAAATCGAGCTTATCAAGGTTCTTCGTGGTTATTTTTTTCACAGTAGGTGTGTTGTTTTCATACACATGAACGTTACCATAGGTGGCATCGATAACGAACGACTGAACCACGTTGTCATATGCATCGTTGATAGACTGCTGACCGAGTTCTTTACTTGTCAAATGAACTACCTGTGACCCATACAAATTAACGCTATTCGGTGAGGTATATGAGGTAGTTCCAGTGTAAGAACCCGTTTTGATGAAACCCATCAGTTCATATGCTGAATTATCCACATTAAAACTAAGAATGAAATTACTTGAAGTGTGACTAATAGTAAGATAATTACCAGATACACTGCAAGAATAATTAGCATCAACAGCTTGAAGCTGGGTCTGAATTTCTGTAGCCAATGTGGTTTTTGTGTAGTCCCCTTCTGTGATTGTGATGGTTGAGACTCCAACGTCAAATTTGTTATTTGTTTCATTCACTTTGTAGGATGCTATAGGGAGACTAAGCCATGAGACACTAAAAGCATATACATCTTGAACGACACGTCCCAGTCGATATTCAAAGTTGTTAGAGTCACCTATTAGCCTATCACGGCTATTGATAGCAATCTGGTAATCACACATTGCTTATAGAAAATTTCCTACAAGCGCTATAACTATATCAAAGAAAAAATTGTTTCTTTTCTTGATTAAATCAGTTTGCTGATAGTTATATCCTCAGGTTTTCTGACCCGAGAAACCAATACGTAAAGCAATCGGTTCTTATCTCCCATACCTTCAAAACAAGTGGTATCACAATACACTTTATTTAATGTTAAACCTTGTGTGCGGTGTATATTAATGCAATATGCTAACTGCATTGGTACGAATTTGAATTTATCCCTTATAACATAGTCAATTGTCTCGATTGAACCATCCTCAAGCTGAATTTTATCTTTAGCTACCAGTATCCCAACTGTACCATTTCTTAATTTGGTTCCTTTCAAATTTAATCTTATCATCACCTTTGCACCAATCTTGAATGTTGTGGAGAGAGGGAAGTCTCTTCTAAATTTCTCGTATTTTGTTGGTGCCCTTTTATCATCACCCTTCTTTGGTTCAGGGAATTTAGCCTCCTGCCACTCGAATATTTTCTTACCATCAATCTCATTAGTTACTTCAATATTCTCATATACGGGAAGTTCGAAAGAATCACCTTCTAACAGGTTAAGGACCTCACTATTTCTCATTTCAGCTTCTATCTTTCTGAAGCAAACTTCAATAACATCGTTTAATAATTCCTCATTGGATGGACGGTCTCCTATCAAACTTTGCATATACTCGTAATCAATAAAACCACTACGCATGTCCCAGTTAAATTTGCGGTAACGTGCATCTGTAAAACGATAATTAATATCATCTCTCTTAGAGAAATACTCTTTCTTGATAACCATTTGCCATATTTGACTACCTATAAGAGGCTCGTCTTTAACAGCTTTTAGTTGATGGCTGTCACCAAAGAGTTTCAAGTTTAATCCGCCAAAAGGTGAGCGATTTCCTCTAATTGCTTGAAGTCTCCTATTTAACATTTCAAATTTCTCTCTTCCCATCATGCTAAATTCATCTACGATAATAGTGTGAGCGTTTCGAATATTTCCTTTATACATGAGTTTGCTGATAGATTGGTATTTTGTGACAAGGTCACCTACTAAATTATTAAGTGTTGGGACATTCTCACCAATATTGAACGCTGATGCACCTGTGGTAGAACATGCAACGATTCCAAAGGGGTCTTCTTCAATCATTTCACGGATTCTATGAGATTTACCTGCCCCTCCTTCTAAATCATACACTTCTACTAATGGTTTTGTAACTTCCTCTTTCGTGTAAAATCTGTCATCATTAAAATACGGGATACCTGTATGTTCTTGTGATTTAAAATCATCGAAATGGTTAAATGGTTTCTTACCCATGTTATAGATTTTAGTTGTATGGTAACTATCGAGACCTATATCATAAGCAGTTTGATTAAAGCGAATGTGTCTTGCACTTTCAAATTCTTTTTCCACCTTGAGGTTCCATTCTTCAAGAAATTTATCACTAAAACGGAAGTTATCATTAGGATAGGATACTGTAATAGAATCAGTATGATAGTTATTTATCTTACACCCCATATTTATTAATCGCTTGGTAAGGTTATACATATTAATTGAGTGTAAACTATATACCTGCGATGATAAATGTGGTGCTGTAACTCTCTTAGCGTCATCAGTTTTATCCTTGTATCTGAGTGTATAAGCATATTGGTCACCTGTTAAATCATCATCCCATTCAAGCTTTTCAATAAAGACATTCTTCTCAACTTGGTCTGTTTTAAGAATAGATTTACCATCATCACGAGTAACTGAAATAACCTCAATGTCAAGTTTGTTGTTATTGATTATGCTGAAAATTTCAGTTAGGTTGTTAGATGTGATTGATTTTGTACCATGTTCATACCTAAAGAGACAACCGATAGTTGAGAGAAGGCCTGTTTTAACCACCTTTTTAGCATATGGCATATCCTTGGCCTTCTCCTTTAATTCGTTGTTCCTCTCAAGCAGTTTCTCAAATATTTTTGTCTTTTTACTCATCTCAATATACCAAAATACGTAGATGTGATAGTCTCCAGTATCAATTAAATGGTTCAACAATTGATGAGGTACGATAAGCTCATCTTCTTTGAATTTCATCGCAGGTAATTTACACATTGTTTTTTCCTTATACCTGATGTAATATAGACCTTCCGAATAATGATCTACCTTAGAAGACACAGGTTTTTCTATTGGAATTATCTCACTCACCTTGCATTTTTCATCGAAATCAAAGATAGACCCTTGCCTGCAAGCGTTCATGTATGCGCTCGAGAAATCTAAGATACAACCTTTAGTAGCGTAAGTATTCACGATTTTAGACCACGTAAAGGAACTTTCTTTAACCAAATTCTGAACGTTATGCTCATCTGTATTAACTCTTAGCCTGCTGATGTTGTCACAGTTTCTTAATTCACTCATACCCCATTCTGTAACACTGTTAAATGCAGATATATTAATAAGATCATCCGCATCTTTAAAGTCCTGATACGTTACACCCTCAGGCATCTTTAGGAACTTGTATTTCATGTTACCAATGTAAAGAGAAAGGTTACCATTTTGATGTAAAGTGTAACGCTCGCCTCTTAATTCATTAAAACAACATGATTCATCGATATTCAGTTTATGCAATACAATCATTGATTTTGTTTTTCTTTCAATTTCAGGATTAATTTCCTTTTGGTGTACTTTAACTTCATCAACTATTTCACTTAATCTATAGAAACGTTCAGTATTATCATGAAGACGATATATCTTATCATTGAGAACCTTTCTCTTATTTATTTCTGGTGTTTTCTGTTGAATCAATCTCGGAACAGAGTTCTTGTTCCACTTGTTTTGTTTTACCAATGCAGAAAGTGTATAACCACTTGTGTCCTTTCCTTTTGCCTTTTTGCTTTGAAGGTTGAGACCATATGCATGATTATCATGATATCCGATACCTACAACTGTTACGCCATTCTTTTGCTGAGATTTACCTTTTTCACCCTTCTTTTTAGTGATTTTTTTACCACCATCACGAATCAAGTTACCATACAAATTAAATACATGAATGCGGATACCAAACATCTTTTCAAGATAATTAATTTCCTGCCTATCAACAGGTCTATCGATATCGTATTTTTCCAAATACGTTTTAACTACCTCATCATAGTTTTTCTTAGTTGCTTTCGCATATTCATAGAGAAAACAATGCTTGCCAGTTTTTTCAGCATCATCTTCTTTAAATAACTGAGATTTAAGATACTGACCAAAGGTTTTTAACATACCGAGTGTTACTTCTTTCTCTCTTTTAGTTTCATTGTTACGGACAAAGAAACTGAATGAACCACTTAATGGCATATCAGACTGTTCCGCGTCATATATATAGAATATTTGCAACAAAAGCTTATAGATATCCTGTTTAAATTTATCCTTGTTATAAGCAAGAGAACGATATTGCCTCTCACCGTTAGCTGTATAATAAGATATAGTGATAGAAACATCATTTGACTTTTGTCTATCTGCATATCGTTTAACTGTTTCGTATGTTTTTTCAAGGTCATCATTAGTAGGCATTCTAACAAACTGGTCTTTTAGATTAAAATAGGTTTCATTATTATCAATATCTATCTCAAAATCGTCATCAAAGACGTCCTTCATCTCTATCTCCTCATTGATTATTCTTGCCTTTTCGAGCCTTTTAAACTCAGCTTGTTCAAAGTTCTCATCAAACAAATTTACTCGAATATCATCACGGTTAGGTTGCTTTCTCCTTCTACCCGCAACTTTACGAGCTTTCTGGGTGTCCTTGATGACATTCCCCTTCTTAAGGCGTTTGACAAGCTTTTTATCAAGAATATCATTGATACCCTTTGTCTTTAACACACTCTTATCTTTACTTGCTTGGATTGCAAGAATAACATCAACCTTACGGTCCAAATTTTTCAGACTTTTGAGAGTGAGACCAGTGGATTTTGGTCTTCCGCGAGCCATATCTATATGTTATGACTCAGAATTTTTTTTTTCTATAGCTTAAAGATTTGTCCTTTTAAGACGAAAATCTGAAAATTTTCAGCGCTTAAATTTCACGAGGAAATTCAGAAATTTACTTCTCAGTATATTAAAAGGAAAATAAATAATTAAAATAAAAGAAATTAATTAATTTACGATTTTGAATTTTAATTAATTGTGTATATAGTGTTTTCACATTTTCCGTAAAAAGTTGAAAAAATGCGTTCCGTTTGTGTCGAGATTTCTGACAATGAAGTTGTTATACCTTCTATCATTCCAGAACAGGTTGTTTTGAGGACCGTAAAAACAGGAAAACGCAATGATGGTACATCTTACACCACTGAACGAAGAGTACTTATTCAAGAGAAGGTTCCCAATTATCATCTATGTCTCCTTGATTATTTGAAGAAGGAAAAAATTAATGATTTGAGTTTTGATGATTTTAGTGTTATTATGAAAAGATACTTTAATAAGGATGTTAGTTATGCCTCTCCACCAGAGTGAGATTACTGTAATGAAACATTTTTCTTTGGTCTTCCTCTAATACGTAGAAAGTTCCTTCAACTCTCTCTTTGATAGTATATACTTCATCAGTCCATCTCTTTGAACCAATTCGATTAAATTCATTAATGTTCCTTATACGAACTTTATCACCTACATTGAATGAAGGTTTTTCATGAACATCAAATAGACCACGGTCTATCATATGCTTAGCTACTTTTACGTAATTTCTTTTTTCAAAAGCTTCGTTAGGGCTCATACCAATTGCTGAATGATAAGTGTTATTGTAGTTTTCAACTACATTTGGAATAAAATCCATGAAGTTGCGTCTATTCACGTTTTTATCAGGTTGGTTGCGTACATTAGCTTTTTCAGGTATGTCTTGTTTTCTTGTCTCAACCATTCGAGAAAGGAGTAGTTTGAATGTCCATATGAATCTCTCAACGTAACCAGCTTTATGAGCTGTAACTGCAATTTTTCTGTTTTCCTGTGTAAATACTCCTTTAAATTCAGAACCGTCATCATGATAAAGTTTATCAGGTTTTCGGTTGTTATAGGACCTTTTCAAGCAGGTTTCATAAGCTATTAACGCAGTCTCAGCTTTCTTGTTTGGCATATACTCGACGTCAGCTTTTCTTGAAAATACATCAATCACTACAAAGAATGTTTTTCCTTGAATAAACGCGAGGTCGCATTGAAATTCATCATATGGATAGAGTGCCTTGTATTGGCTGTATGTTCGATGGTAAGGGGCTAATTTTTGTTTGGCTGATTGGTTATTAACATAATCAATAACTTCTTTTTTAGTACGACCTTCGAGGAGACCGTTTTCTTTCAAGAATAGGTAGAACTTTTCACCTGATTTATACCCAACTGTGGGGCTGTACCAATATTCATCAAGAGGATTACCGGAAACCATCTTCTATATTATTCTTTAACCAAAAAGTTTTCCGTAGAAGTTTCCGGTCTTGCGAGCAGTTTCTTTATCGTGCTTAATTTCGTTCTGTACCAATGAACCGGCACCCTTGAAAATTGGGTTGGTTAGAGTGATAGCATCACCTATTTCGTTACCAAGGAGCATACTAGCAAGAACAGGGTAGATGAGGATACCGACTACCAAATTATCAAGAAGAATTACCCAGTAACGCTGGTCAGTTCCGTCAATAAACATTCTCATCACATAAGTCTGAGCACTCTCTACTGCTGGTGTTAAATCGAATTTAAGAGCATCACCCAAATAATCTCCGATGAAGGGAATACCCTCTGTGGGATTAAACAACTGCTTGACAAGATCTCCCGTGAAATATTCATATAGAAGGGCAGAAGCGATGTGTGTACCTACGTCCATATTCATAACATTTAACCCGTTGTGGAAAATATTTGTTACACCATATCCGGCGCTCTTGGCCAAAACTGAAATCGCTTCTTGAGACATGTTTTCTTTTCAATAACAACAAAGTGTATATGATAGCTGGTAAAAAAAATAAAAGGTGAAACCTTATTTCCTGCAATAGATATTCACCATATTGCTATCGTTTTTACAGGATTTTATCAGATCTCTCTCAATGAAATGCAGTTCTCCTTTATCATAGGCTTTACATAGAGTTTCAATCTTGACGTCATTGATGTTTTCTGAATCTTCGAAAATCTTGCTGGATGAGTATCTTAAACCCTTCTCCGGATGGCGATAATAGTGTTTATGACCAGCTAATCTTACATTAATATTCTGACTCGTGACTCCCAAGTAGTATTTATTGGATGAGTCAGAGAAAAGTCTGTACAGCTCAAACTTTTTTGTCATTGTGATTCTTGTATATTAATAAAAATAGAAAAATAAAAAAATAAATTTAAAATTAAAGTTTCGAATTTAATAAGAGAGGAGAGTTAGCATAGAATAGAGTTTTATACTTAGGAGTAGTTGAGCTTAACATTACCATTCTTGATGCTGTAACTAGCATGAACCCACGCGCATACATCGACATAAACAGTTGCGCCCGTGGTCTGAGTAACTTCTTTAAGTGTGAACGTCTGGAGGTTAGAAGTGTTCAAAGCACCGGAATAGATCCGCGGGTCATTATACTGGCTGAATGGAATAACATAGAAGGTGTCTGTGTTCTCGTTGTACTTGCCCATAATCACCTTATCCACGATACCCTCCTTCACATCACCAACCTCATGAACGTCATCATTATTCACCTCAAGCTTGTAGCTATCAACCGAAACATCATTCTCGAAGTAAATGAACGAAGCGCTATCCCTATCAGCTGCGGGGGCAGACGTAAAGGTAAGTTTAACAATGTTATGGCCTGCAAGAGACTTGATGTTAATGTTAGTGGCAGTACTATCTGCAACCGAGTTACCAATCAAGGTCTTCGGAATAGCTGTATGATACTCATATCTATCAACTTGAGCCTTATGCATGAGGGCAGTTTCAGCATTAACACTCTGGACGTAGCAAACAAGCTGAGCTGTGGAAAGGCCTCCACCAGTTGCGGAGGTGAGCAGGCAGTTAGCAAGCGAACGAATAGTGATGCGTACAGTCATATCGCCGCCAGCACAGAGATAGAGCGGGAAGGGCTTGGCATCCTCACCACTGGGGTTGAAGTAACGAGACCAGAAAAGGGGAATGAGTGCATATTTCTCCTCGTTTGCGATGGCCGTTCCCTCAGTTGCATCACTGAGCCCAGTAAGCAAATGCGCCTTCTCCTCAGCCTTCAAACCCTGCATGATAGCCTTCATCACAGGCTGGTACTGGTAGTCCATAATGACTCTGTTATCGCCACTGATGAGCTGAACACGCTCAATCATACTCATCGATAGATAGCTTGAATAATTAGCCGTGGAGGTATTATCGAATGTGCATTTAAGAAGGCACTCACCATAGGCATAGTTTCCTGAATTAATGAGCTTGAAGTCCAAATCGCGTCCGAACGCAGCGGTGGCCTGAGTCTCCAAAGTAATCTTACGTGGAGCGGTCAAATAAGAAGTTCGATGGGAACCACTGTTAAAGAGAGTATCGACACCATTCTCTTGGTCGTGGAGGTGGGCAATGCGCCTTCCCTCATTGAGCATCAGAGCATCCAGAGACATGGTTGGTTGTTGTTTTTCGCTTTACAAACACCTTGTGACAAACAAGTATATCTAAGGGTAGAGAAAAAATTTAATTAAAATCAAAATTCAGCTTGTTGGTAAATTATGCCTTTACCTTTCCTGCTTCCATAGAGTGTTCACCGTTGATAATCGTATCCTTAGTTATACCACCCTTCTTTTTCATAAACATGTCATACGCTACATCAGCAAGTGCAGGGAGTCCAGCCTCAACGGCAATCGGGAACATACCAACATTATCACCAGTAAAGGTTCTAACACCATATAGGAGGCCAGCGGTCGAAACAGCTTGCACAAGGGCATTCTCAATTTCTACATTCTCAGTGAGATTGAAACCACTCATCGCATTCATGACCATGTCCTCGAGAATCATAGAATAACCAACCTGTACACCGAGATTGGTATAGAAAGCTGTGTTCATGGGATTATACCCACGGATAATCACGTTTCCGGCATATACGCCACCAACAGTAGGGAGTAAGTCTTCCATTTTTACAAATCAATAGATTGGTATATTATTACACATAAAAAAATCAAATTTAAATAATATACAGCGATGGCTGACCGACAGTATTCACATACTATTTACCAAGCTGATAGTGGTTATCGAGAGGCTGAAGCGATTAACCTTGACGATCGGAACCTTGACATAGAAAATCTTAATAAAGTTGATAAGGCAAAAGCAAAGAACGTTCAAGAGGTTTTCCAAGCTGTTTGTACCAAGAGTCATTTACCTCTTGCTTTAGGTGTATCTCTTTCAGTAATATTTAGTAATGTCCTCATCGGAAGCCTCGCTCTTCATGACACCGTCAGAAGGAAGCATAACAACAACAACAACAAGCGAAAATGAGTTTATTCTTGACAGGCTTCATAGAATGTCAAATGGTGAGTTTGGTAAAAAAATTCAAGAAGCCCGAAGTGACTGGTTAGAAAGATTAGCTGACAGTGACCTATCAACTGATTTCGATAGTGAAATGGGTAATAGCGAAGTTGTCGAAGTTTTTGGTGAAGTAGGTCGAGCATCTCTTTTACCAGCTAAAACAGCTTATGCAATTGCTGGAGTATTAGTTGGTACCCTTACCACCAGTATAGGTTTTGCAACAGCCTTAGGTGGAAAAAAAATCACTGATGAGATTACTAAGGATTTTCCAAAGAAGCAGTAATTGCATTGTAATTAAGACCACGCATTCTATCAATTTTTTCACCATTTTCGTCTAATTTATACACCAAATCACCATTTTCATCGGTTTTTACTGAACCATCCTCATTTTGCACCCATTCATATAAAATAGTCTTACCATCAACAGCTTCGGGTAAAATAGTTTCTACGTCCTGAGCAATAAAACCTTATTAAAAAAAACCAGTTGATAAAATTCATAATTAAGATAACGTTGCTTATTTTTTTTCTAATCCAAGTAACCTTGCCTCTAGTGCTGTAATCCTTGCTTCCAGTGTATCGTTTTTAGTACTTAGTTCCTGTATAGATTTAACACAAACTGCTAAAATAGCTCTATCATAAACACCTCTATAACGTGGTTCCAAAGGTTGTTTATAGATAATATCCCCATTTTCATCAAATTTAGGAGTAATGTCATCGTCTTCTGTTTCATACATATAATGGTATTTTTTTCCATCAACTGATTCAGGAATTACAGTTTCAAGCTCATCTGCTATGAAACCTAAATCTCTTCTATCATCATTCTTCCATTTGAATTTTTTTGGTAACAGTTGATTGATTTCCTTAAGCCCATAAGGTATCTTTTCTTCATCTTCCTTTAATCGTCTGTCGGACACATTTTGAATCTGTTTTGTCGTTGCGTGAACGTTCAATGTACCGCCTGTATATTGGTGGAAATAGTGACCTTGGTTCCCGTTACCGAAGCTTGCAATATTACTTCCTTGATGTCGCAATCGAATCCATTGATTAGCGTCGATGATCATAGAATCAGTAGATTGCCTAATCTGGTTGTTTGAATAAATAGTCCCTGTCCCAAAATCAATTTGACCACCTTCATTTGGAAAATCAATAGTACCATCAGCAACATTCAATTTACTCATTAAAACATCACCTCCTCCATCAGGATTCAGAATAATATCACCACCTCCACCATTTTGTATTTGAATATCACCACCAGCTCCGCAATCCATTGAAATACCACTACCACTGACTGGGTGAATAATTACGTTCCCAGCACTTGTTGAAATAGTGTTCGTATTGAAGGTTAAATTACCAACATCCAATTCGCCAGACGTTGTCAAATTTTCATCATTAAAAGAAATACTTCCTGATGAATCAGTGATAGAACCATTAGCAAGAGTTAAATTACCAATTGTAGACCCAGTAGCAAGAGTAGCTACACCCGCTGTTAATGTTCCTGTAGTTGTTAAGTTTTCATCACCGAATGATATCGCACTTGATGTTGATGTAATTGAGCCATTTGTTATGACTATATCGCCAACCGTAATTTTTTGAGTGTTCGCGTTATGACCTATTGAAATACCAGTTGAAGCATCATAAATTAATACCGTTCCTCCTCCACTATCACTAATTTCTAATGAATTAGTAGACGGTATTTTGAAATCCCACCCCGCAGCATCATCATTATTTCGTAGGATTAATGGTGTATTATTACTTCCTGAATTAATTACCACTGGACTATTACTGGTCGCATTAACATTCTCACAGGTGATTGTTTTACATCTAAAATCAGAATAAGCAGATGGTGTAATAGTGGCATCCAGACCTGTATTTGATGTAGTACATACAGAAAACTGACTCTCGCTATTATCCCATATTATAGCTTTATTAGTTGATTGATTCAAGATTAAACCACTATCAACGTTGTTACCATTTCCTAATTGTAAAATAGCGTCATTAACAACCGTATTAGTGGATTGAATTTCAGTAAAATCACCAGTTGAAGCAACGGCATTAAATTGACCAAATAGACTCATTTTTTTCTTTTTCCTTCCCTTATATGATAGCTTGGTTAAAAAAAAATATGGTCTTATATATAGGTCGTCATGGATATCATTGTAAAAGGTTTTACTACTCTTCTCATTAATAAGTTTGATTTACCCCTCTCTGCCACCAGCTTAGTCGCGTCTCAAGTGACACCTATTATCCATGACAGCATCATGGGTGAAGAAGACCATGATGGGAAAAAATTGCATATAATAGGTATCGAATTTGTCCTTCTTTATGCAATCCGTTATGGATTCCAAATGGACGTTAGCGTGTGGGATACAATGCTGGACGTAGGTGTAGTGAGCCTTGTTGATGAACTTTATAAGTCTCAACGAGGTCCTCAATAAAAATCGATTTATTACTGAACTTCATGATTAACGCGTTATAGTCAGTGGTGAGCGTACCAACCATTTTATCAAGTTCAGCAAACTTAACACGCTCACCTGTCTCCTTCCAAAAACTACCTAAAAGGTTCTCACGAATCAGCTCCTCACGGTTACGTCCTTGCACACTGAAGATGATTTGATACAAGGTATTAGCTCGAATAGAAGGCCGACACATTGAATAGAATTGATTTAAGAATATTACTGAAAGGTTATAGTGTCTTCCTAATGTATAGAGGTTAATAAATTCAGGGTCCTTAACCAGCTCCGAATTGCCTAAATCATCGAAAATAAGGAGGACCTTCTCCTTTCCACCATTTCGATTGCGTTGCTTAATTCTCTCGATTAGACCCATATCAATGTAGTTTCGAACAATTGTACGATTGGGGTCCAACACCTTCTCAAAATCGCTTGTATCAGTTGAGGAAAAGATTACTACAAAATCATAGAGGTATTTCAGACGTTTGTCTAATAGGTCCGCAAGAAAGAACGTTTTACCACTACGTGAAGAACCGCTGATAATCATCGAGAACAACGTTTTTTTATCAATCGGACGAGGTATATCGTCGTAATTAAATCTCTTGATTTTTTGACTGTAGTTTTTACGCAATTCTTCCATTTTTTATTTAGTCTGGACGCTTCTATATAGTAGCATAAAGAAAAGGTTGATAACAGCGCAAACATGGCTGAGTATAGTTTCCCAGATGTACCAGAATTTAATGAGCTTGATGATAATGTTCAAGCGAGAGATAATTTAACCCTTATTGCTGATAGATTTCCAAGAACTGTTGATGATATGATAAGAGGTGGTAAGCGTCCATCTCTTCAACAAATTGCACAACGTCATATGGAAGCTAATAAAGCTGAACAGTCTGTTTCTAAGGTTACATTAGATGATGATATTAAAGATGTCATTTATGAAATTGGTATGGCTTCGAAACTACCACACAATGTAGCTCAGAAACTTGGTGACAATTACAAAGAAATCCTAATCACATCCATGATAGCAGGAACGGGTTCTCTGTTATTCCTTTCGTCAATTATAGGTGTCAGATTGGTTGCATATAAATCCAGAGTGGTGCAACGTGTCAATGAATTAAGAAAAAGGGAGCTGGAGAAATTTCCGAACAGAGTAAAGAGTATTAACGCCAAATTTGATAAAGTTTTAAATGGTACATATAGAGGCGGTAAATAATGGAGAGACTATCATCATCATCATCATCATCATCAAATGCCTCATCAATTTCATCCGTTCCTACTGTATTTCAAAGAATTAACGACCCTCTTGATTACACGTTTATCGAACCAAGAGCAGTATATCGGGGTAATCGGTTCGAAGACTTGGATAATGAACCAAATATCTCAACACATCGGGGTAATCGGTTCGAAGACTTGGATAATGAACCAAATATCTCAACATATCGGGGTGAGCGGTTCGAGGACTTGGATAATGAAACAAGGTATTACTTGTCAGTCATGGGTATAAGGGGGGGACTTTCGGATGAGATAAGTTATAGAATTGCTAATCATTACAAGGAAATCCTAATCACATCAATGATAGCAGGAACTGGTTCTCTGTTATTACTCTCATTGATTATTGGAACGTCTTCGATGATTGCATATCGTACTAAAGCAATTGCTCGCGTCAATGAATTAAGAAAAAGGGAGTTAGAGAAATTTTCCACAAGAACCAAGAGCATTAATGCTAAATTTGAAAAAGTTCTAAATGGTACATATAAGAGTAAATAATGACAACACCTAACGTTGAAGACCTCAGATACGCTATTTTCGAAGAAAGTGACCACGAGGAACCGACTCAGCTTTCCCCTTTACCCGATTATACGAAAGAGTTTCGTCCCAATATTGTTAAGAGAACCTTCTACAGGATTGGTTTAAAATCAGGTCTCTCACCTGAAACAAGTACAAGGTTAGCGGACCATTTTATTGGAATTTTATTAGCATCCTTAGCAACAGCAGGTGTTTTAGGTGCAACAACAGCAACAGTAGTAACAGCAGGTGCAATTAACTACCATGGAAGAAATAAGAACGAACGAAATAATACCAGAGGTCGACCCAATAATTCTACCAGAAGCAACACACGAGATAGAACACATAAAATTACCAATCAAGGATAACAAGATTGGAAAACCCATAAAGAGAGACCCGTTATGGCAAAAAATTTATCAATTTTGTAGAAAAGGTGGCTTATCACCTGAAATATCGCTTGAAATAGCTCTTCATTATGAAAAAATACTTCTTGCAAGTCTCGGTTTATTGATTTCTATTCCGGCAGGTATATCTGTCGGTACAGGTGCATTTCTTTTAAATAAGAAACAAGGCTCCAACTCCCGCAATACCACCAAGTAGCCATTTCGGGTCAATGTCAAAGAGAGGTGGTGCGTCTGGAAGGTCCGGAAAATCGGGAATATTGCTGATAGCATTATTGATATTGTTCTCCATATATTTTTTTATCTTATCCACTTCCTCGTGAACAAGATTAAACTTGGCCTGAGCATCAACTGCTACGTTATGAATTTCCTGATTAACGGTCTCTCTCAATTGCGTACCTCTCTTAAGGCCATGATGAATGCGATTCTGTGCATGATGGATGTCACGCTTTACTTTACGAGGAAGCTTACGGAATTCGTCTTTAACAACCTTATCAGTTTTTTCAAAACCTTTAAGAATCGCATGATTAACAGGGTCTATAAGAAGAGAATGTTCAGTCTTATCAACAAAATTATACGCCTTTAAGGCCTTCTTTTCCAGAACTTCATTCGATGTATTTTTATCAATTGTTTTGGTAATATTCTGGACATCATGCTTGATGTGACTAATAAACTTTGGCTCGTGAAAAGATGGTACTCCCCAAGCCATTTTGAAGAAACGTATGGTACGTATATCAATGAAAAAAGAATATTTTTAGTTAATTACTTACGATACTTTCCAGCCATATTAATCTATTAATTAATCTATACACCCACACAGTTACGACAACAACCAAAACTATGAAGATACTAAATAAAATTGGAAATTGCCATAGTATGAAAGCGATTGGTATCAATAAGAATAATATGACCGCAATTTCCTATTTGGACTTTTTGTGTGCATTGGTCGAAGCAACCTCTATTCCAGTGAAGCTAAACAAGAGAACCAATGGAACGATTGGGTGACAGTATTTAGCAATTGCATCACGATTCTCAGCAATAAGAGGTTTCAAATACTCCTTAATATCCTTCTCCTTGGTAGAGAGCTGTTTGGCGTAACCTTCTAAATCGAATTTGTCCTTACTGTATTGCTGGGTTAGATATTCCGCACCACCTGCTGATAGAATCGATACCTGATACATCATGTTTAGCATTACTTGGTCTTGCGCACCATCAAGCTTAACATCAGGTGGAGGTGGTAGAATCGCTTCTTGAATGAGCATACCGATGGCTTTCTTTAATTCCTCCTCGGTCATACCACGAAGCTCCTCCTCAGTGTGTTTAAATTTTCGCATTTGGTTTTGAGCATTAAGAATGTCATTAACCATCTTTTCCTTCTTATCTATTACAGGTGCCCCTTGAGAATTATTCTCAAGAACCTTCTTCTTCTTTTTGTGCTTACAGGTACCTTTTCGATTCACTTCGTTACACTCCTTACCCTTGTTAGGTCCCCGTGAAATAACAGTGTGGCATAATCCATCATCAACATCAGCAGGCTCATCGGTAGGTACAATAGGATTTTGATTTTCCTTTACAAATTCATCTACTTCCTGCTCTTGTTTCATCTGTTCCTCTTGTTCCTCTTGAACATCATCATCCATCATGGGATTAGTCTCGTGTTGCGTATCACTGAATTCGTTTTCCATATTGTTGAATTCAACACTATATAAATAAGAAATAAAAAAATAAATATTGTTTAATATAGTGATGGCAAGTGTAGCTGTTGCTGTTGCTGGTACCGTTAGTCTTGCTGTTATTGAAGGTGTCACGGTTTTCATTGTGCTTCAAGCTTTAGACTACGTTAAGGAGCATCACAAAGAATTTACCGAGGAAGAGCTTCTTGCATTAGGTAAGGAGTTAAAGGCTAAAATAAAGGGTGATTTGATTAAGTTTTATCATGGCCCAAGTAGCGGGAAAAGTGGTAGCGGAGGGGGTGGAGCTCGAAGTTGAGGCTTTACCAGCTGAAATCTCTTTAGGTGCTCGTGCTTTTCAAGGAATCAAGAGTGTTCTACCAGATTTTCATAGTGTTATGGCTGCAGTGAATACCCTTTCTATGGTGACAGGTACGCTTTTGCAAGTCGAAGGTATGACGGCTCATCAAGCAAATCAAACAGGTGCAAGTGCTCAGGCAATCGTGAATCGTCATGTGCATGCACACAAAAATAAATAAATAAATAACTAATAATATAGACAATATGGCGGAAGTGATACCAGAGATAAAGGAAGAAACAGGTCCTTCATTTGATATCAACCAAGAGTATGACACAAACAGTTTCAAGGTAAAAAAGGATTCACCGTTGCTTGGAACCAATCGTTTTATTGAGAGGATTAAAGAGAATCTTCCTGAATGGAGAGAAGACATAGAGCTTCATAATAATGTAAAGAGAGGTACATATCAACGAGATAACAAATTTATTGAGAAGCTACGTAATTTCAAACCAGAGAGTAACCCGAAAGACTTTACGCTCGTAAGACATTTCAGGGAACATTTAATAAGTAATCCAGATGAAGGTTTAGAAGAAGTGATTAATAAGGGACATGATACTTTTAATGACAAAAAAAGTGAAGCAAAGAGTTACTTGGAAGGGAAGGTAAAACTTGAAAAGGAGGAGGCACTCAGACAGGAAACCATTGAAAGGGAACGTGCTGACAAAGAGAGAGAGGAGTCTATCAAACAACAAGGTATTCAAGAAGCTGAGGAAAAACAGGCTCGAGAGGAGGCTATTAAGGAAGAAGCAGGTAAAACGGCTATAGAGAACAATGTTGAGATAAAAAAGGTGGAGAATGATGCTAAAAAAATAGAAGGACATAATGCACTAACATTGAAAATGGTTGGTACAATTGGAGCACTTGGTACCCTTGTATTAGGAGGTGGTGGATTGACAGCTGGAGCAATTAATAAATTTACAAATAATGAAACCTCTAATATAGGTGACAAGAAAAAGAAAAATGTCAGAAGTGTCCAGCGAAAGAACAATAACGGCACCCCTGTCAGGGGACAACCTCGAAAACGGATTTACGGATAGTGGTATCAAGCATCCTAATCCTACTGAGGTTAAGCACGTTGTTGAGAATACTAAGGAGGACCTTGTAAAGTATCTTGTTAATACGTGGGGTGAGGAACATGAACCATTATTCAGACATACTGTCGAGCATCTCGAACTAACCATTCTGGCTATGGGTGGTGTTTTTCTTGGAGCTACAGCTGGTGGTGTTGCTTATAAGAACCGTGATAAAATCAAGGAAGAATTGAAGAAGTTGTAAGAAAAAAATAAAGACACATTTTTTTATTTTTTTTTTATTTTTTTCTTCTCACTAATATATACTCACAAAAAGTTTATTGTGAAATTTTCGAAAAATGACACAGACCAACAACAGCAACGATTGGACACCTTTGAGTGTCTTTTGTAAGGCTCATAACCACGACTTTAAAGAGGGAAACTGTACCTTGAAGAAGGAAGATGGTGAGCGTCGAATGTATGATTACTTTAACGAGGATGACCTAAAAAATTATACAGTGTCTTTCTGGACAAGTAAGAGCGATGGTAAGCGCTATGCTAACATTTCAAATGGTTATTACAAGAAGGGTACAATTGAGAGTGTAGAGAAGTATAACCTTTAAGCCTTCTTCTGAGATGCAAGTCTCTTATTTCTTTCAAGAATAGTCTCAACCCTACCTGAATCATTAAAACTTATCTTTTTTCCTGAGGTCGCACTTGATGGTCGTGTTTTTTCAAGTACATCGATACGTTTCGTCAAACCTTCAATAATCTCTTTGTATGCATTATTCATTGATTCAAACTGAGCGTGTAGGTTTTTCTGGTCAGCATTCACCTGTAAAATATTCGTATTACACTCATCAATATCTCTCTTGACATCATTAGCCAACATCTCAGCTAATTGGATCTTTACTTGGTCATCAACTGGAATATGGTTCTTATTCTCGATAAAGTACCTTTTTTCTATCACCACTGGTTCCTTAATTTCCATAAAATCAGTACCTGTAATGTTTTCAATCTTCTCCTCCAACTCGGTCAATTTCGTGTCCAATAGTTCATCCTGCTTCACCTCTTTAACTTCAAAATGGTTGTCAGGGGTCCCCACATAAAGGTTATTAACAAGGATGTTCTTGAATTTACATAATCCATCGACATCCTGCTTAACCGACATGAGTTTAATATTCTCCATGATGAAAATAAATATTCTCACTTATATATAAGGAGAAAGAAAGAAAAAAATGGATGCTATCCCTGAAAATATTGAGCTTCCTTCTCTTCCATCAACTGACCAAACTTGTATAGATATTGATTTAGATATCGATGACAACAGAAGCGTTACCAGTAATGTTAATACTATCACGGTCAATAACAATCAAGCTGAGGAGGACCGTCTTCTCGAATTAGTTGAGAAGCTTCTTGACAGAGGTTTTAGTAGAGGTGTCATTCTTTTAATGATTAGCGGTGGCCTCGTGATAAGTTCATTTAGTGCGGGGCTTGGTGCAACAACTGGGATTTTAAATTTTATCTTTTAGTTAATATAGTACAAAATGACTATGGAACAAATCTCTTTCAACTATTTGGAGCCTCTCCCGCTCTCAAAGGAGGAGAAAATCAAGCACCACAGAAACATGATGCGGATATACAATGACCATGTCAATAATGTAACAAAAGACTTTGTGGTTGAGGTTGATGATAAACCTAAAACAGTATCGCGTCGTCATAAGGTAAGACATTTTCTTCGAGGTAAAGAGAAGTAATATCAGTTGCAAGACACCGCCTACCACTCTCTTTACATGCCTTAATAGTAGTTCCACTACCTACAAAAGTATCTAAGACTACATCTCCCTTTTTTGAGTGTTTCTCTATTAATGCGCGAAATAATGCTACAGGTTTTTGTGTTGGATGAGTGTTACCATTAACCTTTGAAAAAACATAGACTCCTCGGTCATATGACGAGTTAAACGTGTTTAATGTACCTTTCACACCAAGGATAGCATATTCTCTCGCATTAGACAGATAGTTGGTCTTGCTATTACGAGGCTTAGGATTCTTTTTTAACCATTCTATCAGCCGTATCTGCTTGAAACCTGCTTCTTCCATGAGTTTTTTCATTGTCTCCATCTTCCATACATCATAGAATATTATGCAGGTACCACCCATTCTCAGCTTCTTGTAAAACTGCTCAATAAAGGCCTTCATATCGACCTCCTGATGGTCCCATTCACCAAAATCAATTGTGTGATTCTTGAAGTCATCGTTCTTAGTAATGGAGAAGTTATTCTTCTTGGATATTGCATATGGTGGGTCTGTTAGAACAAGATCTACCTTGTGGTTTTCAATGGTTTTCATAAACTCAAGACCCTCCATCTCTTCTATATGAAGGACAAGAAAGTTTATTGAGCATTCAAAACTTTCTCATGCAACACAGGCTTCGCATCCACCTTCTTGTTGCTCTTTCTTAAGATAGTAATCTTCTCGACCTCGCACCTAACACACTTGGTCACACTGTTGTTAAGATTATACTGTTTGCCACAATAGCTACAAGCATAAACACAATGGTAGAGGAGACTCTCTCCCTGTCTCATGTTGGTCTCAATAGTACTCTTCAACAGCTTGCCAGTGGTGTTGGTGATATCAACCTCTTCAAGCATCTTGGTGTAGAAGGAGTAGTAATCCACTGGTGTGAAAGGCCCTACTCCGAGAATGAACCAAAGAGGTCTCACCTTCTTGTAAAAATCATCTTTGCGCATCCCCTCAGACATGTTCTCCAGTTCTTTTTCGATGTTGTTATGAACAAGGCTCTCATCTTCGACCAGAAGCTTGCACCGAGTAACAATATTGTGCTTCTTAGCAGAGAGGATAAAGATAGTAAATCTCTCGTCGTCCTTCAGCTCCATATCGTGCTTCTTAACCATCTTCAGGACGTTCTCCACCTTGGCATCGGTATTCTTGAGGTCCAACACAAACGTCACAGCCAAGTCGTGCAAGAGTTTTTTCGCGATGAGATCCGAGGTGATGAGAACAGAGAAGCACCTTACAGCGTTGAACTTGAAAATCTTCATCACATAATACACCTCGTCACCCTTGATGTTAAACTCCTCCATAAGGCGAGCGTCGTCATCAGCTATCAGGTTGTTTCCGAACCTACGCTTGGTTTCCTTGTCCTTGAAGACAGGTCTCATCGGGTGGTCACGAGATGCGTGCAGTTTTGCAAGAGGGTAGGCGTTGTCGCTCTCATAATCCTCAGGGATGAGCTTGTACAAGTCCTCAGCACCCATACCCTGTTTCCTTGCATGGTAGAGTAAATCAAGGCTCCACTTCAAACAGTCCTTGTAGTCGCTTTTTTTGTCGGTCATGATGACGGCAGAAGGGAGAGTCGGGGAGTCTCTTAAGTGTGCAACGTTTGCCTGTTCTTCTCACACAAGGGAACTTACAACGTTTGTCGTCAGTAGCAGGTTTCCTATCACGCCTGTTTCGCTTCAGCTTGAGCACCTCCTTCTTCTTAGCAATTCTCAGCTTCCAGTAGGCAGGGTACTCTTCCTTGAAGCCCATGCCCTTGAAACGTCGCACCTCGGCCTCAGCATCTCTTTTAAACCGTGAATAGATTACGTAAGAAATCTTTAGGAGACATTTATGACCTTAAATGCTTATTTGGTAAGTCATATAGCTATTTGGTTAGCCGAATAGCTATATGGACTACCAAATAGTGGCCAACCGTTATAGCTTTAATAGGTAGTCCATTGACGCTATGGACGCACGGATAAGCGGGTATAAAAGAGAAAGCGGGCGGGGGAGCGGAAGCACGGTGCCGATAACTTTTTGTCAAAAAACAAGTTACAACAAACATGTCGTCTAATGACTCTTCCCGCTCTGCCTCTCCGGCATCCATTGACCCTCGTGACCGAAAGATTGAGGAGCTTACAGCTATGATTCAGTCTCTTACCGTCGCTCAAGCCCAGATGAGGGAAGAGATGGAGGTGGAGGTCAAGCAGGAAACCACCGTGCCCCGTATTTCTATGGACATCAACCTCGACCGCAAGGTCACATTCACGGCTGTCAAGCAGGTTACAAGCCTCGAGCAGTTCTCCGAGGACGGACTCAAGATCCGTTGCTCCTTTGTCAAGACCAAAGGGGAGCAGTGCAACTTCAAGTTGAGCAAGCCCAAGAGCGCTGTGTGGATCGCACAGCATGCAGACAAGCCTTGGTCATGCCATCACCACAAGAAGACAGACAACTACGCCTATGTGGAGGCTGTGAGGCAGTACGAGGAGAGACACGCCTCGTCTGCTGGTCCGTCGTGCGCATAGATGAGCGCGGAGTTCGACCCTTTCCTCACAAGGGAGAGGTATATATCGGTCAATATATTGCCACAAGCTTATAAGTAACTTAGAACATTGCTGTATATATGACAGTAACAGTCCTGACAGGACTAATAAAATAAAAAACTTAAAGACACTTTTCCTTGCTGATGAGACCAGAGTTTTCCCATAAAATCCCTTTAATAAACTATGAAGTCTGGGTGGTGTGTGATAGAATGGTTAAAGAAAGTATTGCGAGAGGAGAATGAAAAAGAGGGTGTAGGTGTGAATTGTTT
>Ga0080013_1002510_pt1 | contig 21506 bp, 38 predicted proteins | sample ETNvirenome_6_85_FD_69236 | JGI IMG/M metagenome (GOLD analysis project Ga0080013, IMG submission 69236) | Marine viral communities from the Pacific Ocean - ETNP_6_85 (SPADES assembly) (version 2) | ecosystem: Environmental > Aquatic > Marine > Oceanic | place: Pacific Ocean | collected 2013-06-19 | reverse complement strand
CAACCCCTACCCCCATAGCATCAAACTGAGTTGCTATTTCTCCTTTAACAATTAAATCAGGTGAAAGAGACAATTCACTAGTTTGAACAATCTGATTCTGATACTGAAAACTAAAGGCAACTGGAGCTTGTCTTCTCCGATCACGAAGATAGTCCAAAGACCACATATCTGGCCAATAAGATATTTCCTCCCCTTGTTTATCAACTGTAATAGCAGATTGAATAATCTGCACCCAATCATTTGCAGGAGTAAAAGTGCTGTTATGAATATCATCGTGGCGGAAGCGAGTTCCGAGACAAACTGCTCTACCGCCTTCAAACATCGTTGGAACAATGACCGCATTCCAGTTATCCTCCATTGCTTGACGAATATCCCTATTCTTTATATCATCTGCACTTTTGATCGCATCATCAATAATACATAAATGAGATCGTTTTGAAGTAACAGCGCCTTTTAAACCCGCACAACAAACACTGAATTCTTCTTCACCTGTAGATCGAATTCCAGCAAATTTCCAATCAATACTCCAGTATTCATTAGAATTAATGCCTTTAGCAATTTTTACTGTAGGAAAAATTTCTCTATAAATTTTACTCTCATCAATAATTCTCTTAATTGCGGCACTCTTTGGTCGTGCAACATCAACAGTATATGAAATATATAAAATCTTCAACGGCATCCTACGTAACGCATGAACACCAATTGACCAAGCTGTAAATAAACCAAGTACTGTTGACTTTGCCGAACCACGTGGAGCCAAAATATCTATATTTGGACCAGCAATACCAATTAAACAGGAGCTACTTTCCCCTGTACATAAATATTTATGCCACTGTATATGATGCTCAGCAGGAGGTTTATTACCAACCACATCACAAAAATATGCAAAGTCTTCACGAGCCCTCTCAATGTCAACAAGAGAGGTTTTTTTAACTACTTGCTGTTTAGCAGCAGCCCGTGCAGTACGTCGATAGACGCTATAAATACTTGTGCCTGCCATTGGCGTAGCATAGCGTGCTAACGCCTAAGATTCTTCTTGTAAAATTTTAGTCCAAACACCCATAGAAGCTTCAGATAATGGTCCTTCAATCGGATCATCCCTAAATATTGTTAACATCTCACGTAAAGCTCTATCTGCGCCAGCAAGAATCAACCCTTGTTTGTCAAGTAATACTTTCTCATCAGTCAACTGTTTAATTGTACCTCTTAATTCTTTCTGCAACATCGCAATCCTGGCAGTGCCCATATCTTGCTTCACCATACCCATTTGAATACCGTCTCTTAAGTTAGCAATATCTTGCTGCATTAGGTCAATTTCGGACTCTAAGACCTTTTGAAAATTACGTTTTTTAAATTTTTTCAACGCCCATTGATCACAATTCACAATGCTGCCAGTGAACCCGAGAAATCGAGCATACAAGTACATTTGAATCGGACTACGAGCTTGCTTACAAAAAGCGAGAAAAGCCTCCCGATCTTTAACGGTAAGACTTTTAAGCCATTCAATCATACACGAGCAGCGGAACGTGCTTGACTGTAATCCCTATCCTCCTTATAGCGACGGAATTGTTCTCTTTGCTCATCTGTACGACGAGTTTCCTTTCCAGTTTCCCTAGTCAATGCTCTAGCTTCTTGTCCTCTAGTACCTTCTAAACCCCTTTCTCCCGCATATCTTTCAGCTTGAGTTTGACGAGCCTGCGTTCCAGTTGTTTCCGTTAATCCCCTTTCTCCCGCATATCTTTCAGCTTGAGTTTGACGAGCCTGCGTTCCAGATTCGCCAACTACTGATCTTTCTCCTACATATCTCTCAGCCTGGGTTTGTCTCGTTTGCTCACCAGTTGTCTCAGTTAATCCCCTTTCTCCTGTATATCTCTCAGCTTGGGTTTGGCGAGTCTGTGCTCCAGTTTCCCCAACTACAGATCGTTCTCCTGCATACCTCTCGGCTTGAGTTTGACGAGTCTCTTCGCCACCAGTTCTTAATCCTTCTTTCTGAGTTAACCGTGTTTGTTCTCCAGTTGTCTCAGCTAATCCTCTTTCCCCTGCATATCTCTCTGCTTGAGTCTCTCGTGTTTGTGCTCCACCAACTCTTAATCCTTGCTCCTGAGTTAACCGTGTTTGCTCTCCAGTTGCTGCAGCTAATCCTCTTTCCCCTGCATATCTCTCTGCTTGAGTCTCTCGTGTTTGTGATCCGCCAAGTGTTAATCCTTCTGCTTGAGTTAATCGTGCTTGCTCTCCAGTTGCTGCAGTTAATCCCCTTTCTCCCATAAAGCGCTCAGCCTGAGTCACCCTACCTTCAGCAGCTTGAGTTTGCGCAGTTAATCGTGTTTGCTCACCAGTTGCTGCAGTTAAACCCCTTTCTCCCATAAAGCGCTCAGCTTGTGTCAGTCTCCCTTCAGCAGCTTGAGTTTGTGCAGTTAACCGGGTTTGTGCTCCAGTTGTCTCAGCTAGTCCCCTTTCTCCCAAAAACCTCTCAGCCTGAGTTTGCCTACCTTCCATCTGACGAACTGATTCAGATAAACGTTCCTGTTCACCAGTTGCACCAATATCTCCTCTCTGTCCCATAAAGCGCTCAGATTGAGTCTGCCTTTCCTGTGCAGCTTGAGCGGCAACAGTTGTCCGCTCTTCAGCAGCACGAGTTGCTTCAAATGTACGTTCCCCCAGGAACCTTTCAGCCTGAGTCTCCCGAGATTGATACCCTTCTTCAGCACGAGTTAGACGATCCTGTTGTCCAGTTGCACCAATCGATGCCCTCTCTCCCATGAACCTTTCAGATTGCAGTTGCCTATCTTGTGCAGCTGCCTGCTCCTGAGTTAATCGTGTCTGTTGTCCAGTTGTCGCAGCAGTTGTTCGAGTTTGGAATCCTTCTTCCGCTAAAGTAGCTCGAGCTTCCGTTCCTTTTGTTCCTTCTAAATCCTGATCCGCTAGACTAACTGTTTGATATTCATCTTTCCGATTAACACTTAACGCGTTTTCAAGATCTTTTTGCTGCTCTGTTGCAAATTGACTCATATCTTTATCGATATCAGCCGCAACCTGCATGTTATATCGAGCTTGATCAGCCGCAAGCTGATTCATCGCAACTTGATTTGTTAACTCAGGAGATACGTTGTATCGAACACCACCAATTTCATATTCATCATCACCCTCTCTTACAATCGTCGGTGCCCTTGGTTCGTCAGCCATATCCTTTAATTACCCTTTTCAAGCGAATATAGTATTAATTCTATCTGAGATAATTCTGCTGGAAATAAATTAAGCAGCGAGAGTGGTTGCTACAGGATAAAGATTAGTTGTTGGAAGACCTAAAGTACCAAATTGATTTGCAGCTAGTTGCTGATTTGCTATGCTATTCCGTCTCTTAGATACTGCATCAGCATACATATCAGCTATCTTTGCTTGGCCATAATCTGACTTAACAAAATGATCCATCTGATTCACATCGAGAAGATGACCTTGATATGCAGCTGCGGCACCATATCTCTGTGCCATTGCTAAATATTGGGCCATCTTACGTGGATCGCCAATTTGCGCTACTTTTCCTAAACCGATCCCAGCTAAATTACCAAGAAACGAATTTTTTAGAAGATGGTCAGAGTAGGCCTTCTTACTTTCTAAAGGAGCATTTGGATTATAACTTTCATTAGGCATCCAAGGTTGTACTCTCTTTCTAGTACCTCCTATAGTCCCAGGGGCAATGACATTCCCAAATTGATTTATCTCCGCACCTGCCCCCCATCTCTGTCCACGCTTATCCAAGTCCCAAGTACCTCCCCAAAGTGCCCCAATTGGAAGTCTTCCACCTTTACTGAACATATCAAGAGAGCCTTGAAATCCTCTAACGAATGGATTCGTAGAAGCACTTGCATCAATATACCTATTTAATCCGTGATGAAAAACAGCATTCTCTGGCGTAGGAGCGTAGTAATTACCGGAAGCAGCATCAAGAAGAGCGTTTGGATTTGGAATATAAGGTAAATTCTGATTCTGATTTAGGTACTGTTGTCCAGTCGTAGGAGTTAAAGGATCCAGACTCCCAACATTTGTTCCTCTGTTTCTAATATTATTATTCATACTTTAGAAGTACCTAAACATATTGCGCTGAGACATGGCATTACCCATAGCTATACCAGCATTTTGTGCAATATTAAGCCCAGACTGTTGAGAATTGAGACTCATCTGCTTAGCCATATCAATATTAGCTTTGAGCTGTTCTGCAGCAGCTTGACGTTCTAATTCAGCTTTCGCAACTCTTTCTGTTTGACCATAAAGAGCATTACCTAAAGTATTAATAACTGATGCGTCAGCCTGGGCGCCTAGCACTCGACCTAGACGTTGTGCACTCCCTTGTCCACCTGGAGCTAACTGATACCATATACCACCGTCAGGTCCAACCATTCGAGCAACCGTGCCAGCAGGTAATCCACCTAATGGATCTTGATATGGACCAACCCCTTGTTGATTTAATAAATGTGCACCTGCACCTACAACATTCTGACCCGTATTAGCAGCTATATTACTAGCAGCAGAAGCAACCTCTGGTGTAACATCTCCTCCTCCCTGTCGGGATAATAAACCTATACCAGCTAAAGGTACTCCAACTTGAGCTAGATTTTGAGCTAGATGAGGATTCATACCAAGACGTGATAAAGCAGCTCCTGATTTAGCCATCGCCCAGTTTTGTCCTGGAAGAGGTGTTGCACCTACAAGACCACCAATGAGACCTCCTTTTAATCTATTTCCCAACCCACCATCAGATGTCATTGCTCCTAAACCGAAACCAAGTCCTCCTCGGACTTTTTCATTACCTAGAAGTCGTGCTCCTTTCTGTAACCAAGGTAGTGATTTTACGGTCCCTACTTGTGCAAGTCTAAGTAAGCTCATCTAACTAAATTCTAAATACTTATATTCAATTATTTTAAGTGCTCTAACTCTTCGCCAAAATCTCTTCTCTAGCTAGAGATACATAATTCCTCAAAACATTTAAATCAAGCATCAAAACTCCATCTACTTCATGTACAGCTTCAGGAATAATTTGTTGTACTTGTTGAGCAGAAAAACCAGCTCTTAATGATTGACTAGGATCCAATCCGGAACTATACCGAAATTGAATAGGTTCAAGTTGTTTTAACTTTTCAAGCGCACTCACGAATCTCTTTTACGAAGAATGCTATGTCAGCTAATGCATCATTAACTTCAGTATTTTCTAATGGTGCAATATCAGTCTTAAGACGAATATCACACATAGCTCCAATTGCAGCAGGCGCAACGGCCTTTACAAAATCACCAAACCATTCTCCAAAGGATACTGAAGCCTTCCAAGATGGTGTCGGACCAAGACTAAATGGTTTTTCCTCTGGCGTATATAGTCCACTAGTAGACGTCATGGGACCAGCAGTATCAGAAAATGGAGTAAATCTCTGCGAAGCTCCACCGCCCTTTCCACCAAATAATCCGCTACCTCCTGGAACGATATCTGTTCCACCGCTGCCACCGCCGCCGCCAGAACTGCCGCCACCGCCGCCGCTTTGTTGTCTACGCCCTTGTGCAGCGTTATAAGCTGAGGACCAGGATGAATTCCCGGCGCCAATCGCGGCCCAGGGGGCGCTGGCTTGCGCAAGATCAGCCGCAGTCGGTGAGATGGCAAAAGGATTTCCACCACTGAACCCGCCAAAACCTCCTGGAGGGCTACTACCGAAACCTCCAGAAGCTGTTCCAATATTAACAGCTGTTCCAAAATCCATCGCTAACTAAGTACTTTCATTACTTATTTACTTATTATACGAGTACTCAAAGTTAGAAATATTGAGGCCGGTTGTTATACAATTTATCAACCATTGAATTAACATCATAAGCACCACCCCATGTGCCCTGCACTCCTGGTGTTCGAGCTTCTTGTCTAGCATCTTGTAATGCCATCTTATGTTTAAACTTTTGCTCTTCTAACTCATGTCGATATTGAGCAGCAACACGGGCAGATTCAACACTCGGATTGTAGTTATCATCATATCCACCACGTACAGGAGTAACAGGAGCTGCATAAACAGAACGAGGTTTACCTCCTTGAGCAAAACTATGCAAGAAAGCACCTGCTGCTAAAGGCGTTCCAATACCAATCGTTGTTCCAACAGCTCGAGCAGTATTTTCTGGATTGTCATAAAGCATCTGAGCCCACTCCATACCCGCTGGTGCGACAGGATCGTGCCCTAAACTTCCACGACCTGGCTCAGATGTATAAGGTGTTGACGTTCCTTTACTAACTCTAGCTGCATATTTTGGATCCCTTCCACTACCAGGTACTTCCCTAATAGTTGTTTCAAGAGATTCTTCTCCAGGATAGGGTGCTAGTGGATTTAAGAATGGATCTACTGGACGTGCATTCGCTAATTGTCGTCCACTTTTGCTATTCATTAAATAGCCACTATTTGCTTGTAGCCCTCTAGCATTGACCCCAGCTTCAATATCCGTTAGATGATCATAAACTGCACGAGCCGGTGCCTCAGCCACATTTGACCAATATCCTTGCATCACATCTCCTAACCACTTCCTACCTCTATTAAGTGCCTCACCACCAGTCGTAATTACATCAGGAGGAAGACTAGTTACAGCACTCATAACATTTTGTGGAGTAGGCTGGTGCCAAGCTTTCCCTATCTCTCTCCCAGCTCTAATTAGTTCTTCATTAACTAGTGGCATTAAACTGCTACTCCTTGACTTGGGAAGGTCCCTTCAACATTAGGATCTTTATCAGCATCCCCAGCTGCTGCTGGTTCTGAGAATATCCTACCAATAGTCGTAGGCCCACTAACAAAATCTAATGGATCCACTAAAAGAGACTTATAATAAGCATTATAAAACCTGTCTACGTCAGGAAAGTCAGGACGTTTTTCTAAACTAAATGCACCAACATTTGGATTAGGCCAACTCTCCTTAGCAAGCGCCATTAACTTCGTTTCTGCGAAATCTGATTCTCTAAATCCTTTCTCATCTGGTGTTATAAATGATCGTCCATCACGATGAAATTCATCATCTAAAGGTGGGTTAGTGTCAAGTAATTCTGCTTTCCATCCATAGCTACCCGTATTCGGATCTTTCGCAAAGTATGTATCTCTACTTAAAGCTCCTGCGTCTGCAAAAGGATTTACTGCAATCTTTTTATCACTAGAGGTAAGAGTCTCATTCTTACTTTTAGCAGCATCTGTAAAAGCTGCAAGATTATCAACGAGTTGTACGCCAGGCATAACTATACCTCCCACCAAAGAGGAGTTTCTTCCGCTGCTGTTGAAACACGTTCAGCATAAGCAGAAACAGGCAAAGATTCATCTCTTAGCCCATCTATACCACCAATTGGCATCATAAATTCAGTATGGTCACCTAGAACTACTTTATCGCCAGGGAGCTTTGGTTCCGCAGAGTTATACATCATCCCGATTTGCGATACGGCCACCAAGTCTTTTAGCTTCTTCTTTAGCTTCAAACGCTGCAATTTCCTCTGGGGTAAGCTGCTCAGTAGCACCTTGAACATATCTACCAAGTATTTGTAGTGGATTCATAGGTTCAGCATCATCAGGTGATTGATACTGTATCGCACCAGAACCACTACCCGCGTAGCCAGTGCTCCCACCACCTGCTCCTCTCTTTCCAGTTTCCCAATTAATTCCTGTTGTTCGTCTATCAACCTTTGCTGCTCTATCATCCTGGAAAAATTCAGAGTTACGATCTCTTAGTCCCGCACGGAATTCTGCTTTCTCCCTAACAGAAGGTCTCTTTCCACCAGCCCAAGTTCTGACATTGACTGGCTCCCGATAAGCACCTGTCGTTCCAATATCAGTCCGTATCCAATCATCATCAGGTGTCAATGAACCTGGCTGATTCTCCATAGCAGCTAAGACCACCTGATCTTTAGCTCTTTGAATAAGACGTGAAGGAGCATTATCCTGCTCAAGAGGACCAATATCAGGATGATCATTAAGCCGTCTTCCAGGAACTACAACCCCTGTTTCCCTAGTCGTTGGTAAAACAGATTCTGAAATTGCTCTTACTTTTGCATCGATATTAAACTGTTGATCTGCTGATGTTTGTAAAGCAGCTAAATTACGCTGAATACCATCTAAAGCATTATCTAACCCAGGGGATATTACATTACGATTGAATTCCCTACCAGCAGGTACCAACACATTCGTATGGTAACCAGTTACAGCAGTACCTAATCTTCTACCACCAGGAACTAAAACATTTTCATGGAACTGTCGGCCCCCTGGAACTAAAACATTTCCATGGAATCCAGCAGCAGCTCTACCAGCTGGGACAAGAACCCGATTATGGAATGGAGCAACAGCTTTACCTGCTTTTATTCCAACTTTAGCTAAATCTTTCGCTGCACCTCCTACAAGTAATCCAGCACCTAAACCTATTCCTTCTGCAGCTGTAACTCCACCAGCATTCACAAGATCTGCAACAAGTGGATGTGAACTCAGAAAACTAGAGCCTGCCTGAGCGATTGTTGGTATAACTTGACCAGTATAAGGAATATTCCAACCGCCAACACTTCCTATCGCATCTCTAACTTGACCTAATGGGCCAGTTACAGCACTAACTCCAGGAAGATTAAAGATGCCTTGAGTAGCCCCCGGATTAAATCCACTCCCAACAGCTCTTCCACCTTGGGGACCTAATCCTAGACCTCTACCTGCAATCATGAGTCCAAGATCACGAGCAGCTGCTTTCTCTTTTTGAGCACCAAAAGGCTCTTGATTTATTCTTCGAATAAGAGTTCCTGTATCCTGCCGCGCTCTATCTCCAGCTCTGGCTAAAGCTCTACCAAAAGCCCCTTTAGGTTGTGCGGAAACAGTTCCTTCAACTCTTTGTACCGCTGGATCATCTGCAGGAACAACGGTAGGCTGTGTAACCTCGTCTACAAAATCATCGACTCTACCCACTACATCTTTTCTGCCAGTAAGAGCTTTCTGCCCAGCTTGAGGAGGCACGCCACTTACGTAGTCATTATAAGTTTGATTAGAACCAGTACCAACTCTCTCATCCTCCCATGGATCGTCAAGAATCTGAGGTGGATTCTTAGACTGGGGTGGAGGAGATGATGGTGGTGGAGATGATGGTGGTGGAGATGACTGCCGTCTCTCATAAAAATCGTCTGTACCAATAGCTCGTTGAGTTGAATCGTCAGCAATCCTGTTCGACTGACGACTGTAATAACCTTGCTTTGGTAAATCTTCATGCGATCTCTCTTCCAAAGGTTGTCCTTCGTCATAATCCATAATCCAATGCTCGTTTCGAGCAAGCCAGTTATCAACATCATTTCTAATTGGACTTTGATCAACTATTTGAACACTTCCATCAGGATTTGAAGGTAATGCGTCCCCTATTACCTGAGTAACCCCTTCTTTAGGAATAAAAGGACTTCTTTCAGTTCCAGTTCTAGTTTTAGCAATAAAAGGAGCTCTGTCAGCGACTTCATTAGCTATTGCACCCACCCCAGATGCTACCTCCTCTACCTCCTCAGGATAGAAAGGTGCCCTTTTAATAGCACCAGCTACATTCTCTACTGCCTGTGCTGCTTGACCAACACCTTTTTTATTAAAACCACCCGCTAAAGCGTTAGCAGCAACTAATGCACCCCCAACAGTAGCCGCTTTACTTAGAAAATCTGCTCCTTGCTGTATAAAAGTTGGTTCTGACTGCTGATAACCTCTATTTTGGACAAAATTATAGACCTCAGGGGTCATTTGCATCCGTTCTTGCGGATTTCTAGGGATTGGACGACCTGTTGAACGCGAATATAACTCAAAATCAGCAGGAGAGACTAACACTTTACTTAAAAACTACAGCTATAAACCTAATTTTAAGGCGAGTACATTTGCTAAACCCCTTAGCCCCCTACCTCCTCTTAAAAATAGCCAATTTTGGGAAAAAAAATTTTGAGGTGTCTGGCGCGGCCCGGGTAGGATTGCAAGTTTTAACAAAAAAAAGAAACTATATGTAACAATCAGACACATGTGCCGCTGTCAAGGGCGCGTTACACTTTGTAACACTCCGACACAGTGGAATGCTGAGTATTTATACCTATATCTACTGAAAGTAGTAGTACAAACGAACCACGAGCACAAATAGTAGTACAAATGCACCACGCTGAGCAGTAGTTGTTATTTTTTTGCATTTTTATCTGTAAACGTGGCCTAGACCCTGTGTTGCAGCTAGAATTAAACGTTTTTCATGCTTTACATAGGTTAATAGTTGGTCCTGCGTATCTGCACTAGACACAGTTACGCAAGATTGAGGCAAATTCTCAATAATTTCGTCTTGTTGAGAATGAATCTGATGTTTATTGATAATGATTCTCAACAACTAGCTGCTGCTTATTGCAAATGATTCTCAATAAGGAAGCTGCTGCATTGTGCCTCAAGTAGGTATTATTGCTTAGAGTGCTGAATAGGGTCAAATTAGGGCCGAAATAGGTCTTTTTACCCACTTATACCGTTGGTTTTGCGCCATGTTTTCGAGATTACAAGAGCAGGGCCGCCAGACGTAAAGCATATGGCTAAAGGCCTGTCATACCAAGGGCGGCAGAGCATGTGGAAATTCGATTGGCTAGATATTGCACACCTTAGAGCAGAATTACATCATTTTGTTAAGCTTCCATAAGTCGCTCATTGCTTACATAAGGCCGCAGTTCTACAATGCCAGCAAGCACGCACACCACAGCAAATGGACCAATTAATCAGCCAAACCAACGACATCATTGAAGGACTAGTTACAGACTTACGTGATGGTGTAGGAAATGAAGAGAGCGTTGATAATCTCCATAGTGTCCTAGCTAATCAAGTTCCTTATATTGTAGGAACTTACAAGGCTCAGCAATGGCTAGGAGATGAGGCTTTTAATGCTATTGGTCGTATTGATGAATGGGAGCAAGACAACTTCGGCGAGGTTACCACAGACTTCTCTGATCCTGAGAAGGTGGCTAACCTCACTTATTACTTGATCGCTGAAGAGCTATTAAATAAATCAGCTACTTATTCTTCTTTATGGGATAAGCAAAACGATGTCAATGGCCCAACTGTTGTATGGCTGGAACAAGCAAACTTAAATCAGATAGCTGATGAATTGGAGGCACTCAAAGCCTAACTAATTAACTACCTGCAAACCTTATCTATTCAATCCAATGACAACAACAGCACAGCACGCCATAAAAGCCCTCTTATGGTGTTCAACCGTCGAACAGGACGGCGAGACAGTAGAAGCCGATAACTTCGAAGCATCACCCGAATTAATACAGAGAATATCTGAAGAGTGGGAGCAATTTAGTAATCAGGCCATGGACCTCGGTTTTGATCCAGAAGAGCATAGAGAGCTAATGATTAATAGAGCCGAGGGCGATGAATGGGCACACTTGGCACATGACTGGATATTAACAAGGCAAGGCACAGGCTCAGGACTTAACGACCCTGGAAGGTGGTTCAAACCATGGGGTGAAAAGCTAACAAGATTAGCAATCTATGGGCTCAAAGATGAGGAACTATATCTATATATAGATAACAACAACCAAATAGCAGCGGAGGCTTAAGCCATGTCTGACTTTAATGAGACTGCCTTGAATCGCTACCTAAGCGCCATTGATCAACTAGTAGCCGAAGATAACGCCCGTGAGACGTGGCTTGAAGACGCGGAGGTGATTGCCACTCTTGAAAAGATTCCAGCAAGTCATACTTATTCATGGACTAAGTGGTTTGTTGATGAGTCACTAGCACGTGACGACGGAAGCACGCCAACGACTAAAGAATTCTATGAGCTTGTGAAAGAAGACAAGATTGATCTATTCCTAGACGAAGGAGAGCCAGGGCCTCCACTATTTGAATTCGCTTAACAATTTCTTAATCATTCCAATTAACAAGATCATGCCTTCATTTACTTTCATTGCTCCTAGTGGCAAATCATCGAAAGAGATCCAACTATCTGAGATCAATTCAAAGGCTGAGTTAGCCGCCATCTGTTCCGAAGTGCTGGACAGGGACAAGCCAGTACCTAAGCAACAGCAGGAACCAAAGCGCCGCCTATGGGTCACACTCCCAAACGGTCGCAAAACCTCAATACTGACCCGCAAAGAGTACCGCTATGCAGTAGCTGCCAGTGCTCCACATTGTCAATGTCCTGCGGCCTGGTTTCTAGAAGGCGAGAGAATCAAAGCTCAGAAGCGAGCGAATTACTACACAAAGAGACCAAACACAGGCGGCCAGTTCGTAGTCCTAACAGTTGATGAGGGGGAGGGGGTATAAATGACTAACCAAAGAATAATTGATCGCCTAATGCAAATCGACCTCAATAAACATAAAGACTACATAGTCAATGAACTTGTTTATTGGGTGTGGAGACACGGCAGCAGGGAAGACATCCTAAGACTTGCAGAACTCGACCTCGAAGAAGAGAAGAACGTAAAGGAAGAGGAGGGGGAGGGGGTATAAATGCTATGTAACTAAAGATCTAGGAATCATTGACAGCACTTGGCTATTCCTTACCATTTGAATTGTTATGTACACACCAATGCAACAATCTAATCAAAAGCTCTCTAACCTCATCAAAACTACACCACACGAGGCAGATAGAGCAGCTCAATCTGTTGAATCTACCTTGGCTAAGCGGATCAAACAGAAGATAGCAAGAAGTCAGGCCAAACGTGAAATTCAAGAGCACCGTTGGTCATGATTAATAGATCGTTACTCTCACCCGCACTGTACTTCTCAAGTGGGGTATTAATCATTGCATTTACACTATTCCTGATTACCACCAAAGAGACATCAGGGTATCGGAACCTAGAAGAACGGCAACTAACAATGGAGGCTATCTTGTCATGAAACGGTCCTATCAACAAGTAATGCTAATAGGTGGGGCACCCGCCGAGCGGTGGGCCATCACTCACTATTACTTAAAGGAGATGCTAAAGCATCAACAGAAGGCAGGTCTAGTCGACTTTGAATTGAAGAGAGCAGTGAAATGGATAGATAAGGATGTATTAGCAAAGCAGGGGGAGGGGGTATGAATGACCTCGATGAACTAACACCCGAACAAAAGAGAGCTACTGCACTATTAGTAGGTGAGGAGATAGCTCTGTGCATTCATGCATTAGGAACAACATCAAAATTTCTCTCACCAAGAGACGGACCTACGCAGACAACCCAAGCGAGTCTATGCGCCAAGTTGAAAAACATCCTAGACAATCCAGGTAAAGAACATCCATTTGCAAAACCAAGAGTCATGCCGTGGCTCAAAGAACTATGACCAATAGACAACTCAAAGAGAAACTATCTAAGCTCTCTGATGAACAATTAGATCAACCCTGTACTTTATATGACACTGTTTATGGTAGTCATCTTAAGGTAAAGGACGTCATTTATGCCGATGAGGAGGATCTAATGCCAAAAGGCTTCCCTCTTATCTCTTACTGACCCCGCCACCACTGCCAAAGCCCTGGAACTGTTATGGATCATCCTGAACTAAATACTAATTTCCTCAATGTATTACGTGAAGAGGCAGAGGTAGCGTTGAAGAATGGGGACAAAGAGACAGCACAAGCACTCTATAAGTCTCTAATTCGCCTGTCGTTTCCAGTAGTTGAAGCCGAAGTCAAGGAGAACCCTGAGATCATTGTGGCCATCATGGCAGAAGCATGTCAGGAAGGCACAGCAGGGCAGGCCGCACAAATAGTTCTCGATCACTTGCACAAGAAAGGACTGGTCAAATGACGCCGACAAAAGAACTCAAAGCAAAGCTTCAACCTCTCTTTACTGAGAACAATTCTCAATTAATTTGTGAAGCTTGGGACATCAATCCCGATGAATTAGAGAACTATATCTGTATCAATTCATTAACCACATCTAGTCAAGCATCAACCCTCGAAACTATAGTAAACACAGGCGCACCAAACGGATTCAACCCCCAAAGGAGTCGCCATCACCACAATCTAACCAGCTTTGGTTAAAACTATGCACACCGACCCTACCACTTCCGAAACCGAGATCGAAGATCTTCTAAACAAACTCAAAAGACAGGGCTACGAAGTTAAAGACACAGATAGCCCAACCATCCCAGTTGAGAACTTTGTAAAGCCAGGACTAAGACAGAATCTGCCACCAACAGTAGAAGGTAAGACGACTCAACCTGGCACTCAAGAAATAGATCCTATTGAGCATAATTACTCACTACTAAGGCAACTTCGAGATCTAACCGACGAGATCAATGCTTGCCAGACAATTGTCGATTCAATTAAGAGCGAACTTAAGCCACAACTCATCGCACAGAAAGAGGAGGAACCTGATCAAACCGCCTCAATTTGGGACGAAGGAAAGAACAAGAGAGTTCTGTTACGTGTATCCAACAGTTATGAGCATCCACAAGACTTACAAAAGAGTAAAGAGAAGCTACAGAAGAAATTAGATGTTCTTAAAGGACAAGAGCAACGTTCCATAAAGGCAGCCACCTCTACCATTATCAAAACCAACTACTCAGTGGTGTATCAATGAGCGTAACCGATCTCAAATACCAACGCCATCGGAATCTAATCCTAGATTTTGTGAAAGGCACAGCCAATCAAGAGGACACACAAACTCTCCTCTCAGAAGCATTTGCTTATCCCGATGCAACGATCTGGAGTAAGCACGAACTGAGTAACCATCTTGCGGATTACTACAAACTCCAACCAACCCAGATAGAGGATTTTATGTCTAACTGTCCAATGGACATCAGAGATAGCAAGGAGCATTTAAAAACGCCAATGCCAGTCTTTGAAGGTAAGGACAGCGAGCAAGCTAAGCAACATCAAAATTGCAATCTGGAAGCTCGCTATCACCTGAAGAAAGTTAAGAGCGCACTAAATTCAGGGGCGTTATTCCCAAAAAACTACGAGACAATGGAGGGCTTTTACCAGGCCTTCGAGCAACGACGGAAAATAGAGGAGTGTTATATGCATATCGAAAGGTTTCTAGAGCTGGACATAGAGAATACAGATCTCTATCTCAATCAACAGAAATGACTCAGCTTTATAGAGTCACTTGCAAAAGATGTAATCACACGGAGATGATGGCAGATCTTGCATGGGGGATTAAATACTGTCCCTATTGCAACTCACCAGGCGATCGCTCGGATTACTACATCAATCGGAAAAGATTCTCTCGACTTCGAAAGAGAATATCAAAACTCCGGCAAGTCCTAAGAAGCATTTGGCTCTTTGGACTCTAACCTCTAACCACACACACCCACCTACCAAAGTCATGATTAAAGCTAGTAAGCACAGCATCTCTATCCCTCTTACGGATAAACAACATGATTTGTTTAGACGTATTGCAAAAGCAGATCGTAGAAAATTAGACGATTTATATCGTCTTATTTTTGCTTGCGGTCTTGAATTTTATTGGTGCGAAGATACATTCTCATTTAAGAAAAGAGATGACGAACTGACTAATGAAGAGAGAAAACAAATAGCTAAGAATAAGGAGATCAAAAAAGGGCTACGAAAAACTGAGGGTAAAGAACTATATGAATTGTCAGATGAAGAGGAGAAAAAATTAGGGTATAAAGAGGTTTGTATGTACCATCGTGGTGGTGGTTATCCCTCAGATTATGATCAGACTAATGAAACGAATCCAAATCTTTGTTATGTCTTAAGTAAAGAAATAACAGAGCCTCTTCTTGATAAGGAGGAAGACTCATGACTACAAAATTTCCAGGAATAACCTTTATTAAGTGTAGAGAGAAACTAGGTTTAAGACTAAGAAGAGAACCAAATTTTGATAGATCTTTAACTACATCCGACCTGCTTTGGGACAAACCAGAAGACCAAGAAAAACTTAGAAGAATAATTAGCAATTCAATAAATGAAACAGAATGGAAACCACATAATGCTATGTGTATGAAAAGGCTATATATAAATTTGTACAGCAAACTAGGTAAGAATAAAGGACTTCAAGAAACATACAAACATATAAACCCAACTGATCTATTTGAAGACAGAGTACCAGAACAACAACGTGCAATTGACTATGTAGTGCCTAAAGACGATGCAATACTTACAGAACTCCGTCTAATTAGAAACTACCTAGAGAAGTTAACACTACTACAGGAGGTGAAGTAATGGAACAACCTAAATATGTCTACATCGTTTACATCCCTTATAGCAGAGCAACAGAAGGTCCAATCATAGGTAACCCGTGTCTATCCAAGGAAGCGGCCTCCGCTGAAGTCCTTCGCCTATTAAGCATAGAGGATACTGAGACCGTTATAACGGAAAGGCGACATCACAGAGATGCAGCGGAAGCAAAACTACCTGTTAAGGAAGTTGAGTCTGGTGAAGTAGCAGATATGGCTGCAACACGCAAAAGACTTGAAGCAGAGTTAGCAGATGAATTAGTCAACCACCCACCCACTACTACCACCAAGGAGGCAAAGCAATGACTAAAGCTACTGCTACCGAAACTAAAGAAAGAACAACCGAGGCAGCTAAATTACTAGCTAGAAAGATCCCTCCAGCTCAAATCAAGATCGAGCTAGCAACCAAATACCAAATAACGATTAGACAAGCTGGCAACATCGTCAAGAAAGCTCAATCACTTCTCTATGATTCACTTGGTAGAGAAGACATTAAAAACATATTCCTATCAACACTAGAGTGTTGTATGGAAGATCGGCTAGATGCTCAACAAGCAGGTAATCATTCTGCTCAAGTCGGAGCAAGTAAAACGATGGCCAAACTGCTATCGCTGTTACCTGCTATAGATCAACAAACCATGTGGGATGCAGAGCATGATGCGTTGTATGAAACATGGTGTCAAGAAATATCCGCACCACCAAAAGGAAAGATCCCTCGTGAAAAGATCAACCTGAAAAAAGATGTAGGTAAGTTGACGCCTGTTCCTCTACCTTCTCCTGATCTACCAAACCTACCAATACCTGACGAAAACTCCGTTGACAACATCCCTTGGTGATTATGACAGACATTAAATCCGCCATGCTCAGTATCATGCCCAAGGAGTCATGGAAAGCTTTGCAAACAATCCTTCATCACCACATAGGTCACATGGAATACTCACCTCTCCCTGACGAAAAATGCCCTCTAAGAGCTGTTGAACGACTCGACGAAAACATACGATGCTACATAGATGACAATGAAATTAGCTGTGACAAATTAAAACAAACAGAGGCTCTCAACGCAGAAAAAATCCTAACTGAACCTGATCTCCTTGCCAAATATACTTGCGAGTTCTTTGGTACTAATGGTCCTTATCCGCTACAGAAACCCACACTATGACTAAGGGGCGGAGCAGGGAATTAGAACCCCGTAAGCATGCTGCCCTAGAGATTGATAGCTACTGGTCGGACCTACTGGTAGCAATTCTCATTTCAATTTCTAAGTATATCGGGTTCTCGTCGAAGAGTGTCAGTGGCCCCCAGGGTGTTGGTATGGCACCCTTCATAGGCTGACAACTAAGCATGTACTCGTAAGACCCCCAAAACATCCACTCGCTATTAAAACCTTGGCTGAACAAAAACTAATCCCACAAAACCTCCAAATTGGAGATCGTGTATCCAAGAGAAACCAAACCCACCAATTTGGATTCCACCCAGGATTTGCACCACTACAAGGTATTGTGGTAGATACCAGAGTGACATCAATTAAGACGAAGAAAGGTTATACGAGACGTAGATTCTATGACGTAGTATTTGATGGGAGAAGTAATAAACCTGAAAAGAATATCTGGGCACACATGTTACAAAAAATCGAACAGGAGGAAATCAAATGAAATGTCCTAATTGCAGGGCAAATTCTAAAGACACAAGAGTAACTTGTACTCAACGCTGCTCTGATCACAACGTCAGATACTGCAGATGTTTAAAATGCAGTGCTAAATGGAAAACTGAAGAGAAGATAGTTAGGTACAAAGATAGATTCATACCATCTGGAGCTAAATTAGATGTAAAGAAAGTAAAAGAAATAAGAGCAGTAGCAGAGAAAGAGAATGAAAAGAATATAGATAAGGGAGTGACAATAACTAAGCTCGCACTCCACTATGGAGTGGAATTCTCAACAATACGAAACGTAATCGTTGGAAAGACTTGGAAAAATGTCGGCTAATCATGACTAAAAATTTTTTAAAAATTCATGACTCAATCATGAAACAATACGCAAAAAACTTTAAGCGTACAAAAAATTTTAAAGACTATCTAAACAAACTTCCTCGTGTTGAAAAAGCATTTGTTTTAAAACATATCTCACCCCAAAATTATTATCCGTGGGATCGCTTTGCTACAGATCTCCTCTGGCAATTAAATCCACAAAGAAACTCAAAAAAGACACATAAAGATAAAACTAAATGGATGGTAGCACCAGCTTACTATTTAACTCAAGAGCTAGCTGAAGCTTTTATTCGCACTCCAGTGGATAATCTCAAATTAGAAGAAAAACCAAACATTATTAATCAAGAATTTATTATTTTTCAACCAAACAAATTAAATGGTACTAACTATACTCTTGTTAAATTTTCAACTTTTAGAGAAACGTCAGGACAAGAAAGCGATATAGAAGTAATCGCATTCAAAAGTTATGGCAGATTCTCTAAAGGGTCTACTGGCTCAAGTCATAAGTGTAAGGGACATCCAAAGACACAACTATCGGAAGTATTTTCTCTTGATAACCGTGTTTATAAATGGCACGACAGAGTATTTAAGAAAAACTACAAAAATTACCCTACAGAAAAACAAGAACAAATCAATATTGTCGCTAACATGATTCTTTTCATGAATCAAAAACCTGATATAACAGTTGAAGAATATATTCCCTCAAGCGTAATTCCTTTAGATCCTCAACCTGAAAAAGAAATAGTTTTTAAACCAAGAGCGATTACTTGGATTGGTAAAAATTTTACTCAAAGAATTATTAAAATTAAAACAAAAGAAGAAGAATTAATTATTAAACAAAAAGGAAATCCAGTGCGTTCACACTGGAGAAGAGGTCATTGGCATACAATTTGCAAGGGACCAAAGAGAAGAAAACGACAACTTAAATGGTATCAACCTGTTTTCATCACCGGTCGAGGAGTTATCTAAAAATGACTAAAGACAACTCACCAATCCTACCTGGAACTGTAGTCATTATGGATGATAAAACATCTATATATAATGGCTATGAAGGCTTCATACAAAGGATCAGTGATGATCGTGCAGCCTTACTTATAGATAGTCATCCGTGGGAGAAATTAATCACGATGCCTATCAAACTGCTCAAAAAGAAATGATCTACGAACCCGGAACTAGAGAATGCAGAATCCTACTCTCAGCTAAAGAGAAGATCATGGATATACATGGTGAACTTGCCTCACTTAATGGAACTATCCATGACTGTGGAAACATACAAGAGAAATTAAGAGATATATATTTAGAGTTGGAGCATATCCATGCAGATGTTAAATGACAAAAAAACTACTAATTAGAGACTTCTTTGAACACTTCGATAAAGGCTGCCCATATCACTGTGGCAGCATGATAGAACTACAAGAAGCTATTGATAAGGCTGACCCCACAATATTGACACGTGATTCTGACTGGTTCCGTACCTGGTCACAGAGTGGTAAGAGAACTAAGGAACGAGAACACCAAAAGAAATGGAACCACCCTTGGTATGAACACCACAAAACAACCTAATTTACTTCCGTTTTAAGGGGGACCCCCACCATATGGCATTAAAAGACCACATAGAAAGACCAAGAAAAGAGTGGACAGATAAAGAATGGCTTCAAGAAGCCCACGTCATGGTTCATTCACCATGGATTAATGATGATGAAAGGGACTACTGGAGATATAAGATCAAAAAACTAACAGATAAGATACAGTAACGATACCAAAGGGCTAGTAATGACAAACAAAACCTACGAAGAAGAGCTTCAGTATCACCTATCTAAGACAATCCCAGAGCAAATAGAAAATTTAAAGAAGCTAGGCAAAGAATTAGATGATAAGTTAAGGAAGCTGATTAACCAGCTCGACGGGGCGTAGCGCAGCTTGGTAGCGCACCACTTTGGGGTAGTGGGGGTCGTGGGTTCAAATCCCGCCGTTCCGATTCACAAAGTTGACACCCTATAAAGTACCGGCAGCCGTTGGTGCTTTTTTCATGAAAGTCATATGTCCTGACTGTGGTCTAGGACACCAAGTGGAAGATCTTCATTGGTCTGTCATGTGGTGTAAATCATGTAACTTTCCAATAGATCGCAGCAACTGGTTAGTACCTCCTTCTGATACTCCAAAAACATGTCCGAAGACCTAAGCCTAGATACAAAACAAGAGATCAGGATCGTACTACTCATCAACAAAGTAGAACGCCTTCAAGAAAAGCAAGAAGAACTCCGTGAACGCTTAAAAGTAGTAGAGAAATGGGTAATAGGAGCAGCTGCGGTCTTAGCAGCAGGTGTAACAGTTGTAGGATTTGCCACGAACATATCTAAGGCTTATCTCTAATGGCAGTAGAAGCATGGTTTCCTACGTTAGTTTATGACGAGGCTCTAAAACCAACAAAAGAGACTTATCAAGGAATGATTGACTATGTCGATGCCTTCTATGAAAAGAACAAAGAAGATAAAATAGGCTCTGCAAACATAACAGGAGATGTTACTGGTGATTATCAAATATCAAAAGATCCTGCATTTCACTGGCTAAATAAAGAAGTAGGAAAACACTGCAAAAACTACTTAAAAGTATTTGGAGTTAATCCTGAATACTTAAACTTATTCTCCTCAAAATCTTGGCCTGTAGTATGTGGTCACACAATAGATACAAGTAGCGCTAACTTTGCAGTTGAATCACATAATCATCCAAACGCACATTTAAGCGTAGTCTTTTACCTCCAGACTGAAAGAGATCAAGGAGGAGAATTGGAATTACAAGCACCTTCTACTCATCCACTATGGTATATACCTTTAGCCCCACACTGTGACGAGCGTCCCTATCCAAGTCTCACAGACATTACCTATGTACCAGCTCCTAATCATATTGTCATCTTTCCTTCGAGCATAAATCACTGCGTTAGACCTTACTTTGGATCTACTAAAAGATACTCCATTATTTACGACCTTTTAATAACAGGTAAAAAAGATATAGATAAGGATAACGAAATGTGTATAATACATCCAGATAACTGGATAGACCTAGATGAATAACTCAGTACTGGTATTTGATGATGTTCTAGATAAATTATCACCAGAACTAACTAAACTGATCAATAAATCTCTATCACCAGAGGATTGGTATCCTCTTGATCACAAACATAAATATAAGGATTTCTGTATTGAGATATTGACTATTGCATCACGTTATTTTGACTTCTCAAAGATTATTGGCTATGAATTCTGGAGTCATAACAACACTAAACCCGGTACATGGCATTACGATAAAGACGAAAATCTCTACAGTAAAGAAAAGAAATTAGTCTTTCCAGTTTGCTCAACAGTCTATTATCT